>OCQA01000068.1_pt1 | contig 130829 bp, 111 predicted proteins | sample 1538571 | NCBI WGS metagenome assembly OCQA01 (sample SAMN04571708, study PRJEB22368) | human gut metagenome | biome: human gut; material: stool | host: Homo sapiens | place: Luxembourg | collected 2012-09-28 | reverse complement strand
AGGCCACAGCGCCGCCGATCGAGGTGACGGCAAGAGGGATCAGTTCGGTGATGAAAAGTAAAGCAATAACGGCAAGCAGTAATAAAAATTGTACAGCGGGGGTCATGATAATCAACTCCTTTTCTCCTGAAAATAACTGTCCTGCTAGAGCCTGAAAAATAGACAGAATAGTAAGACAATTTACGGGTAAAAAATACCGCAGAAATAATGTGCCGTCTAAAGGGGGATGAAGTTACCGTTAAAGGACATTATTTTGCGGCTGAAAACGAAGCTTTTTTATTTTCAAAGGATGCTGCGCCTGACTACAAGGGAATGTTTCCGTGACGTTTGGCAGGACGTGTCTCGCGTTTGCTTTGCAGCATTTGCAGAGCATTGATAACGGTGGGACGGGTGTTCTGCGGTTCAATGACCAGATCGACCATACCTCGCATCGCTGCCTGATATGGTGTGGCAAAGTTATCGATGTATTCCTCTGTTTTGGCTTTGACATCGGGGGTATTTTTGAAAATAATATTGGCTGCACCGGCAGGGCCCATTACCGCAACCTCTGCAGTGGGCCAGGCAATGACCTGATCGGCCCGGAGATCCTGTGAGCACATGGCGATATAGGAACCACCGTAGGCTTTGCGGGTAATGACTGTGATCTTGGGTACAGTTGCTTCGGAATAAGCATACAGCATTTTGGCTCCGTGGCGGATGATGCCGCCGTATTCCTGATTACAGCCCGGCAAGAATCCGGGAACGTCTACCAGATTCAGCAAAGGGATATTGAAGGCGTCGCAGAAACGGATAAACCTGGCTGCTTTATCAGAGGCATTGATATCAAGGCAGCCTGCCATGACCTTAGGCTGGTTGGCGATGATACCAATAGTCTGTCCATCCATGCGGGCAAAACAGGTAATAATATTTGTAGCCCAATATTGCTGGGATTCGTAAAATTCGCCGTTGTCGACAATTGCTGTGATAACGGTTTTCATATCGTAAGCCTGATTGGAATTATCAGGCAGCAGAGCATTCAGGCTGGCATCGATGCGCTGTGGGTCGTCGCCCGTATCGACAACGGGCGCCGCTTCCAGGTTATTGGAAGGCAGGAAGCTCAGCAGATAACGGATCTGTGCGAGACAGTCGGCGTCGTTTTCAGCGGCAAAATGTGCTACGCCGGAGGTACTGTTATGGGTCATGGCGCCGCCTAATTGTTCCTGGGTCACTTCTTCGCCGGTCACAGATTTAACGACGGCAGGGCCAGTGATGAACATTTTAGAGGTGTTTTTGACCATATAAATGAAGTCTGTCAGTGCCGGGCTGTAGACAGCACCGCCGGCAGAAGGCCCCATAATGGCCGAGATCTGCGGTACTACGCCGGAGGCGGCAGTATTACAGAAAAAGATCTTACCGTAACCGGACATGGCATCTACAGCTTCCTGGATGCGTGCCCCGCCGGAATCATTGAGTCCGATCAGAGGCGCGCCCATTTTCAGAGCCAGGCGCTGCACCTTGACGATTTTTGCGGCGTGCATTTCACCTAAAGAGCCGCCTTCCACCGTAAAATCCTGGGCGAAAACATAGACCAGCCGACTATCAATAGTGCCATAACCGGTAGTGACGCCCTCGCCGGGCAGTTCCTTCTTGTCCTGACCGAAATTAGTACAGCGATGTCTGACAAAACGGTCTAATTCAACGAAGGAATTTTCATCCAGCAATGCGGCGATCCTTTCCCGCGCCGTCATTTTTCCGGCTGCGTGCTGTTTGGCAATACGTTTTTCTCCGCCTGCCGCTAAAATTACAGCAGTTTTCTGCAGCATTTTTGCTATTTTTAACTGGGTCGACAAAGTAAACACCTCCTGAATAGTGGGTTGTTGAAGCGGGAAAAGTTTAAAAGGACATTTTAGCTGCAGCTGTCAGTGGGTATTGGCGTTGATAAAATCGACGATACTGCCGGTGGGAGTTCCGGGAGTGAATACTGCAGCCACGCCGGAGGCTTTTAAGCCGGGAATATCGGTGTCGGGGATCACGCCGCCGCCGATAACCAGTACATCATTCAGTCCTTTGTCCCGCAGCAGCTCCACTACCTTGGGGAACAGGGTGTTATGGGCTCCGGAAAGCAGGCTCAGGGCTACGACTTTAACGTCGTCCTGTAAGGCAGCTTCGGCGATCTGTTCCGGTGTCAGTCGGATACCGGTGTAAATAACTTCAAAGCCGGCGTCACGCAGGGCGCGGGCCACTACTTTAGCGCCGCGGTCATGCCCGTCAAGGCCTGGTTTGGCTACTAAAACACGGATTTTCATTTTCAACACTCCTCTTAAATAAAATATAATTTCTGGTTGAGGACAGCAGCGAATAACTGTCAGAGTTTATTTAATCTAATTATATAAGTTGTATATTTGTTTGAAAAATATGGATAATTGTTAGGTTTACAGGTTGAAATTAATAAGCTGACGGTCAAAAATACGTTGTTTCAGAGTTGTTTTCAGGATAAAAGCGTTTAAACACATTCAGACGGCAATCTGAGCGATCATTTATTATTACACTTATTAAAATTTATATGTTTAATTATCAAAAAATATTATAATCAGATAATGTTTTGGCAAAATATCAGAAAAATAATTTAGAAACAGCTGCTTTGTGATATTTTAGTAACATGGCAGGATAAGTCGGTGAAAAAGCGAATTATAACAGCAGTAATAATCGCAGAGAGGTGATACCAATGACCGAAGAAAAAGAATTACAGCCTGTGGATATAGAGTGGGAAGCTGAAAAGATCTGCCGCTGGGGCGCTGCCCGTGCCGGTGTGATCGTAGTTGCGCCTTTGGTGGGGACGATGGCCTTGATGGCTAACGAAGTCTACATGATCATGCGTCTGGGTGAGCTGCGCGGTGTGAAGCTCGAAGAAAGTACTGTTTTAGGGCTTTTGACTTCTCTGGGGGCGACTTTTGTTGGTCAGACATTGGTGACACTGATCCCGATCGCGCCGATCCAGGTGCCGGTAGGCGTATCGGTGACTTATGCGGTGGGCAAGGCCGCTAATGCCTGGATCAAGGCCGGGAGGCCCGAGGATGTTGCCGCTTTCAGGGAAGTCTATGAAAGCGCCCGTAAAGAAGGGCTGAAGCACAGCGAAGATTTTGAGAAAATGGACTGCAAAGATACGCCTTTGGGCGATGAGAGCAAACGCTTTGACCTGCAGGAGCTGAAGGAAGCGCTGCGGGCCAAGTCGGGACATTTATTTACTGCAATAGAAAAGCACGCCGACCGTGCGGAAACGGTCCTGGCGGAAAAGCTTGCAACAGTCAGCGAGAAGCTGCGGCCGCTGAAAGATAAAGGGCAGCTGTGGTTTTCGGCGCAGAAATGGGAGCAGCTAAGTCAGGGCGAGCTGGTGGTCCCTTATGATGAGATCGTGGCTTATGTGCGCAAAAGTCTGACCGGCAGCGAATTCGCACTGCAATCGCTGGCTTATGCCGAGCCTGATTTGCTGCGGCTGGTGGTAAAGCATAAAACGCATGGGACATTAGAGCTGCTGCTGCGGGTTGAGGTCTTTAACGTCGATGCCGGAGCGGCTTTTACCAGATTGAAGCTGGTAGATTTTTCCGTTGCGGATAATGATTTTGCTCAGTTGGTAGTAGAGCTGATGGGCAGCAAACTGATTTTGGCGATCGTTGATCTGCTGATCGACAGGGTGGATATCGATGCTGACAGTATCACTACTAAATACGAACAGGGTGAGATCAGCGTCGACTTTACGGCTGCGCTGCAGCAAAGTAAAATGCAGCAGAAAAAAGTACTGGACCGTTCGCTGTTTGACGTGGTGCACCTGGTAGCACTGGTGCCGCAGAGCGAAGGCGTGCTGGTCAAAGCCAAAACTGAATGGAAATAAACAGTCTGATGAGGTGACGCCGCCGGACAGCGGCGTCACTTATTTTTTGCGTTTTTGCTGTTTTCGGTGTAGAATATACATACCTAGCTATATATATGTATGTATAGCTACGAAGGAGGAAATTAAGTGATTCGTAAAACTTCTGCCATGGTAGAAGCGGGCATTCTGGCCGCTATCGCCATAGTTTTTGCTATTATCAGCATGTATGTGCCGGTCATCGGCAGCTTCATCAATTTTTTATGGCCCCTGCCTATCGCTATCTGCGGTATGCGTAACGGACTGCGTTGGAGCGTGATGACGCTGATAGTAGCCGATATTGCCGTAGCTGTACTGATCAGCCCGCTGCATGCTTTTTCGCTGCTGGCTGCTTTTGGTTTAGTGGGGCTGACTTTGGGCGAATGTATGCGCCGCGGCTATAAGCCTTTCAAGCTGATGCTGATCAGCTCGACCGCCTGCCTGATTTCTATCGGCGCCAGTCTGTTGATCGCGCTGTATATCATGGGTATCCATCCGGTCGATATGATGTTCACTTCGCTGGAGGAGGCCGCACGCGAGAGCGTCGGCTATTATCAGTCTATGGGTATGAGCCAGGCCGAGATCGATGCCGCTGTCAAAAGCAACACCGAGATGCTGCGGATGATGCGTCTGATCATGCCGGGAGCGTTTTTCCTGTGTGCGCCGATCATTGCCTTTGTCAATTATCTGGCTGCGCGGAAAATTTTGAGCAAGCTGGGCGTCGCTTTTGCGGAGTTCCCGCCCTTTACGCAATGGAATGTCCCGGGCTGGCTGCTGTGGCCCTACGGTATTTCGCTGCTGATGGTTTCTTACTATGTGCAGTATCCGGAAAGCCTGATGTATCATGTTGCTGTCAACCTGCAGGTGATCACCAGCGTGTTCTTTGTGCTGCAGGGCATTGCCCTGATCTATTGGTGGCTGGAGAAAAACAACAAGCCCAAATGGTGGGGGACGGTATCGGTAGCATTACTGTTTTTCGTACAGATATTTTCTCAGATCATTGTGTTTGTGGGCGCGTTTGACCTGGTGTTCGATTTCCGCAATCTTAGCGGAAAAAGGTCTTCCAAGCGTGCGTAGAGATGAGGCGAGTATATGTTTAACAAAATTTGGGATTCACGCAGTGATATCATACCTTTGATACTGACCGTTTTTTTGACGTTCATTATCGGCTGTTACGAGCCGTTATGGGTACCGGTATGTCTGCTGCTGATCGGTCTGCTGTATTATTACAACAAAAAGAGCCTGCGCAGCAAGGAGGTCCGCTTCAACAGCTATCTGGATACGGTAGTGCGTAATATCGAGCGGACTAATCACCATGCCGTTCAGAACCTGGATATCGGGATGGCTGTTTTTGCCAAAGACGGCAAGCTGCAGTGGAAAAATGAGCTGTTCGGTAAATATGTGGGCACTAAAAATCTGGAAGGCAAGCGCCCGGAAGAAATTTTGCCGCTGCCGGCCAATGCGTTCGATACGCTGAGCGTGAAGGACGGCGAGCGCCTGATCCAGATCGAGGACCGCTATTATAGTTTGAAGCACTGCCGGGTGCAGACTTCGGAAAAAGGCGAGAAAAAAGGTACGGGCCTGATGCTTTACCTGAGCGACGTGACTGATTTTGAGCTGCTGCGCCAGAAATATGACAATGAGAAGCTGTGTCTGGCTTACGTCCGCTTCGACAATTATGAAGACGTGATGAAGGGCATGAGCGAAACGACCCGCGCCAATATCAGCGGCGAGGTCAACGAGGTACTGAGCAAGTGGGCAGAGGAAGAAAACGGCTTTATCAGCCGTTCCAATAAAGAGTTATGCCTGATCGGTTTTAATCAGGCAGTCCTGCGTGATTTGATGGAACAGAAATTCCCTGTGCTGGACAGTGTCCGTGAGATCCATGTCGGCAACAAGATAACGCCGACGGTGAGCATCGGTATCGCCTGTGACGGCGACAATCTGGAAGAACTGAGCCAGAATGCCGGTAAAGCGCTGGATCTGGCGCTGGGCCGCGGCGGCGACCAGGTAGTGGTAGCTGTGGACGGCGGGACCCAGTTCTTTGGCGGCACGACTACCGTGACTGCCAAGAGTACCCGTGTGCGGGCACGGATCGTGGCGCATACTATTCACGAGCAGATCCTTGCGGCGGACAAGGTTTTCGTGATGGGGCATATGATGGAGGATTTCGATTCGATCGGCAGTGCTATCGGCGTAGCTAAAATGGCCCTGTCGCTGCAGAAGGAAACTTACATCGTTGTCAGCGGCGAGACCGACGCGCTGGATAAGATCAGGGAAATGCTGCAGCGTGACGAGCTGAAGCTGATCCAGGATGATGAGCAGTATCTGGAGCTGATGCTGGAAGGGCCGGAAGCTATGGCGCATATCACGCCGGGCAGCCTGCTGTTTTTAGTCGATCATCACCGGCCGATGCTGTGCGCCAGCAAAGAAGTCATGGAAGCGATACCCAAGCGGATCATTATCGACCATCACCGCCGGGCGGAGGACGCTATTAAAGAAACGGTGCTGCAATATATGGAGCCATCTTCCTCGTCGACCAGTGAACTGGTGACGGAGCTGGTAGGCTATTTCAACGACCGTCTGGAATTTACCAAAGGCGAAGCTTCGGCTCTTTATGCAGGCATCGTTGTCGATACGAAAAATTTTGCCGTACAGACCGGCGAGCGGACCTTTGAAGCGGCAGCATTGCTGCGCCGCAGCGGTGCTGACCCGACCGTGGTCAGACAGCTGTTTAAAGACGATATGGAGACCTTCCAGATCCGGGCGCTGCTGATCGCGGAAGCGCAGAGCCCGGAACCGGGCCTGATCATCTCCGTTTACAAAGACGCTCCCAAAGATGCCAAATCATCAGTCATAGCGGCTCAGACTGCCGATACGATGGTGGCTATCAGCGGCATTTATGTCAGTGCCGTGATCGTGGAATATGTTGATGGTTCGCTGGGTATCAGCGCCCGCAGCGACGGTACGGTCAACGTGCAGATAATTATGGAAGAGCTGGGCGGCGGCGGTCATCAGACTGTGGCCGGCGTACAGCTTGATAACAAGAGGGCTGCGGATATCATGCCGCAGATCGTCTCTTTGGCAAAAAAACAGTTAGAGGAGATTGAGAGCAATGAAAGTGATCTTACTGCAAGATATTAAAAGCTTAGGTAAAAAAGGCGACATCGTCGAGACCGCCGAAGGTTATGGCCGTAACTATCTGCTGCCGCGCAAATTGGCTAAAGAGGCTAACGCCGCTAATTTGAACCAGGCCAAGCAGGATCAGGCCAACGCTGCCCGCAGGGCTGCACAGAAAAAAGATGAAGCCACCGTGCTGGCGGCTCAGATCGAAAAAGTGACCGTCACTTTGAAAGTGCGTGTCGGCGACAATGGCAAAATGTTTGGCTCCGTAGCGTCTAAGGACGTAGCGGAAGCACTGATCGAACAGACCGGCCTGGAAATCGACCGCAGGAAAATAGAGCTGAAAACTCCGGTCAAGGGTCTGGGCAATTATATGGCTGTAGCTAAATTACATCCCGAGATTGCTGCAGATTTTGCCGTAGTAGTCGAAGCGGAATAAGCGAAAGACAGGGAAGTTTATGCAAGACAGAGTACCACCGCAAAATATAGAAGCCGAGCAATCAGTGCTGGGCGCGATGCTGATCGAAAAAGAGGCTATCCCCAAGGTCATGGAGATCCTGCGGGATACTGATTTTTACCGAGAGGCGCACCGCGTTATTTTCAACGCTATGCTGGAGCTTTATAATAAAAACGAAGCTGTGGATATGATCACGGTAACGGAGATCCTGAAGCGCGACAGCAAGCTGGAGGATGTGGGCGGCATCGCTTATATCACCTCGCTGGCCAATGCCGTGCCGACGGCGGCCAACGTAACGTACCATGCCAGCATCATCGAGGAAAAATCGATCCTGCGGCAGCTGGTCTCCGTATCGACGCAGATCGCTTCCATGGGTTATGAGGCCAGTGATGATGTGAAAAATATCATCGACAGTGCCGAAAGTAAGATTTTGGAAATCTCCAACCGGAAAAAAACGGCCGATTTCACGCCGATCAATGAGATCGTGCTTGATTCTTTCAAGAGCATCGAAGCGCTGATGGGCAATAAAAATGGTCTTACCGGTCTGCCGACAGGCTTTGAGGATCTGGATAACCTGACCTCCGGTCTGCACGGCAGTGATTTTATCATTCTGGCGGCCCGTCCTTCTATGGGTAAAACAGCTTTTGCGCTCAATGTGGTGCAGAATGTGGCGATCCGTGCCGCTAAAAAGGTTGGCGGCGCACCGAAAACGGTAGCGTTCTTCAGCCTGGAAATGAGCAAGGAGCAGCTGGTGCAGCGTATGCTCTGCGCGGAAGCCAACATCGATTCGCAGCGCCTGCGCATTGGCGAGCTGCGCGATGAGGACTGGGCGATGCTCATCAACACGGCAGATACCCTTTCCAGCGCCAATATTTATATCGACGATACAGCGGGCATCACCGCTATGGATATGCGTTCGCGCGCCCGCAGGCTGAAAGCCGAACACGGTCTTGATCTGATCGTGGTCGATTACCTGCAGCTGATGCAGGGCAGCGGCAAAAAGAACAACAGCGGCGACCGTCAGCAGGAGGTTTCAGAGATCTCGCGTTCTTTGAAAGCGCTGGCCCGTGAGCTTGACGTGCCGGTCATTGCCCTTTCGCAGCTGAGCCGCAGCGTGGAAGCGCGCCAGGTCAAACGGCCGATGCTGTCCGACCTGCGTGAGTCGGGTTCTTTGGAGCAGGATGCGGATATCGTAGCTTTTTTATACCGTGAAGATTACTATAATCCGGAAACGGAAAATAAAAATATCACCGAGTTGATCATCGCCAAGCACCGTAACGGCCCTGTCGATACGGTCAATCTGTTCTTCCACAAACAATATACCAAGTTCGTGGGACTCAGTAAGCGTAAGGAATAGGCTGTATGTGTGCAGATAGTCCTGTATGGGAAACAGAAGTGTGGAATTCGGGAATGTCTGACCATATGATATATTTGAATGGGGATAGGTTTATGGGACCGAGATAGTAGAAATATATCAAGTCAGGAAAGTGGAGAAACTGTGAAAAGGATATGGCTAAATAGAAAATACATTGCAAAGCTTGCTTCAAAATGGACAAGTATTATATTTGCAATTTTAGGATTTATTGGTACGTTTGCTTCATTAGGCGATTTATTGCCGGAAACTAGTTCAATACAATATCGTATTTTCATAAGTATGGGTATCTTGGTGGGGCTATGGACTATATTGTGTGTTTTTTTCTTGGGATACGTTTCCTGGAAACGAAGAATTGAGCTATTTGAAGCGAGTAATGGTTATCATGTATATGTGCAATATGGGGACGTTTTTAGTTCAGAAGAAGTTCTTAAACCGGAGGAAAGAAGAAATATAGTAATACCAGTTAATAGATGTTTTGATACAATAGTTGATGACGATTTGATTTCGTCTAATACATTACATGGGATTACAATGAAGAAGATGTATGCATCAGGAACATATACGGAACAGACGCTTAACAATGTGATTCAAGAAAATTTGCTGGTTCAGAAAAGTGAGTTCGAGCAAATAAGACAAGAAGATAAGCGAAGTGGAAACTTGAGTAGATATTCCGTTGGAACGGTAGCGGAGGTAAAGAATACAGAAAATTGTACGTATTTCTTTTTGGGACTTAGTAAATTTGACAGGGATTTGCATGCACATACAACCAATGACGAATATGTATTAGCTCTTATGAGGCTTTTGGAATTTTGCAATATCAGATCTCAGAAATATGCGGTGGTAATGCCTTTGATAGGTGCAGGAGCATCCGAAACAAAGAAATCAGAACGTGATATATTAGAATATTTGGTTAAATTACTCAAGATGAATAAGGAATTGATTAACAGTGATATTCACATTGTTGTGAGGGATAGTGGAAAGGAAAGCATTGCAATAACAGATATTAAATAATTAGAGGAAGTGTGGAAGTTAGTTAAGTCTTACAGAAATGGAAATTATGCAGCGTTTTATGTGACAGAATCATTTAGTGAAAGTAATTTAAGAGCATCCGCTACACATGATTTTGTGTACTGTAATATGCTTAGAATGTGGAAATGATTCTCATAATAAAACGTATGATGTTCGAGATGGAAGTGATTGGGAAACAACTTAATTAAATTAATTAAAACCACGTCTTCATAAACGTTTAGATGATTCAAAGAATATAATTTTGTTTTTGAGCTCAATTACAAAAAATAGTAGAGCAATTAGAGAGGAAATGGATTATGGAATAAGCACAAAAGGATTACCAGTAAATGTGATTTATTCTGATTATAGTAAAAAGAGTGATATAGTCGATAGTAAGGGGAACTTTAAAAAGCAAATAACAGATTTATGGGATTTGTTATTTAAATTTAGAGATAGTAAAGATGCTGTTGCGACAATACATATTCTATGTACAAAGGCATTGATGAAATCAGCGTTGGAGAAGGAAGACTTTATGGTAAACACAATGGCGGAAGCTGGAACAGATTATTACAAATTATAGTAGAATGAATCGAGGGAAAACTATGACGTATAGGACTAAGACTTATATAGCAGGAGATTGGACAGGTGACCACGATGCTATTGAGCAACTTCATAAATGGAAAAGAAGTCATTATTGGAGTTTATCTTTTACAGATGCTCATGAATTGACGCAGGCAAGGGATAGTAGCCTGAATTGCAGTATTAAAGCTTCATTAAGTGCAAGGTTAGATGCATCAAAAACTTTTGTATTAATTGTTGGTTCAAATACAAAGACAGTGAGGAGTGGAAGTTGTCAATATTGTAGTAGCAACAATAGATTTACAAATAGATGTGAGAGAGGGTATTCGATTGATTATCGAAGCTACATAGAATTTGAATGCAATAAAGCGGTTCGTGATAGACTAAAAATTGTGGTATTATATAATGCAGCACGAGTTGATAGAACAAAATGTCCAGATATGGTGAAAGATGTTGGAACGCATGTTGCAATGTGTACTTACAGAGATGGACAGTATTGTTGGGATTATCAGACGGTGAAAAATGTAATTGATTAAGTCAAATTTTGGCTCTAATAATTTTAAATGAGAAAATCGAAGCTGAAAAATATGGAGAATATGATGATAAAAAGGCACAAAAGTGTACTAAGAATCACATGAATTATATCTCCGCAGAGGAGAAGGAGGCGGAGCCGTGGAAATATGGATGGAACAGCTGCTGGCTTTTTTACAGAGGCATTGGCAGTTTACTATCATCGGCTGCGGTCTGCTGATCTTTGCCGGAGCGCTTTTTAACTGGCGCTGGGTCTGTGAATTCGATCACAGGCGGGTGCGGCCGTTTGCTTTTGATACGTTGGTACATGATTTTTTCGGTGCTCAGGGTTACCGTTTTCTGATGGGGATCAGCGGTCTGGTCATTATTTTATGCGGCCTGGTATTTTTATTTTTGTCGTAGATATTTGTATATTTTACAGATGAGCAGTGTGAAGGCCTGTGTAAGAGGTTTTCACGCTGTTTTTTTGTTTTTCCGAAGGTTTTAAATAAATTTGTAAAAAATGTTCAGTAGTCTTGCGGTGAAGAGCTGAAAATGTTATGATATGAGAGGATAAAAAAGTTTATTTATAAGAGAGGAAGAACGCAAGCAGGCCTTCTTCCTATTCTTATTGCAAAAAAACACCGATTTTACGGGGGGAAACAAACAATGATCGAACGTTATACTCATCCTGAGATGGGTCATATCTGGACTTTGGAAAATGAATTCCGAACAATGCTGCAGGTAGAGATCTTAGCCTGCGAGGCGATGAACAAACTGGGCATCGTTCCTGACGATGCTTTGAAGGACATTCAGACGAAGGCGGACTTCCGCATCGAACGCATCAAGGAGATCGAGGCTGTCACCAACCATGACATCATCGCTTTTCTGACCAATGTGGCCGAATATGTGGGCGACGCTTCCAAATATATCCATAAAGGACTGACTTCCAGTGATGTCAAGGATACCGCTTTGGGCGTGATGATGAAACAGTCGGCAGATCTTTTGATGAGCCATCTGGAAAAATTCCATGAGGTGCTGAAACGCCGCGCTGCCGAGCACAAGCATACGATCATGATCGGCCGTACCCATGGTATCCACGCCGAACCGATGACCTTTGGTCTGAAATTCGCTTTGTGGATGGACGAGACCGAACGCAATATCGAGCGTTTAAAGCAGGCGCGCGAATTCATCGCTGTCGGTAAGCTGTCCGGCGCTGTTGGTACTTATTCCAATATCGATCCCTTTATCGAAGAATATGTCTGCGAAAAATTAGGCATCAAAGCAGCCCGTCTGGCGACCCAGGTCATCCAGCGCGACCGCCATGCCGATTTCCTGACTACTCTGGCGATCATTGGTTCCTCACTTGATAAAATGGCTACCGAGATCCGTAATCTGCAGCGGACCGATATCCGCGAAGCGGAAGAATACTTCGCTCCCGGACAAAAAGGCTCTTCGGCCATGCCGCATAAACGTAATCCGATCACCTGCGAAAAGATCTCCGGTATGGCGCGCCTGCTGCGCGGTTATGCCGTTGCCGCTCTGGAGGACGTTGCTTTGTGGCATGAACGCGACATTTCCCATTCTTCAGTAGAACGTGTGATTTTGCCGGACGCGACGATCGCACTGGATCATATGCTGCGTAAATTTACTAACATCATCGACAAGCTGCTGGTCTATCCGGATGCGATGATGGCTAATTTGAATAAAACAGGCGGTCTGATCTTCAGCCAGAACCTGCTGATCGCCCTGGTCAGCAAAGGCGTGCTGCGTGAGGACGCTTATAAATGGGTACAGCGCAACGCTATGGCCCGCTGGCTGGAAGGCGCTGATTTCAGGACCAACGTGGAAATGGATGCCGATATCCAGAAATATCTCAGCAAGGAAGAAATCGAACATTGCTTTGATCCTAAACCCATGCTGCGTCATGTAGATTTGATTATGTCCCGTTTCGGATTATGATTTAGATAAGGAGATGCTCACATGTCATCTGTTGTAGTTATTGGTGCCCAATGGGGCGATGAAGGTAAAGGTAAGATCGTTGATTATCTGGCACAGAAAGCCGATGCCGTCGTACGTTATTCCGGCGGTTCTAACGCAGGTCATACGGTAGTCGTCAATGACGTTTCCTATAAACTGCGTCTGCTTCCCTCCGGTGTTTTGTACAGCAACAAGACGAATGTGCTGGGTAACGGCGTCGTTATCAACCCCGGTGTAGTTTTGCACGAAATTGCTGATATGAAGGCTAAAGGCATCAGCTGCGACAATCTGGTCATTTCTGACCGTGCTCATGTGGTGCTGCCTTATCATGCCCGTCTGGATGAGCTGCAGGAAGCGGCTCTGGGCTGCAATAAGATCGGTACGACCAAGGGCGGTATCGGTCCCTGTTATATGGATAAGGTTGCCCGTACCGGTATCCGCATCTGTGATCTGATGGAGCCGGACACCTTTGCTGAAAAGCTGAAGGTCAATCTGGAAGCAAAAAATGCTATCATCACTAAAATTTATGGCGGCGAGCCGTTTGACTATGATGCGATGCTGAAAGAATTTTTGGCCTATGCCGAAGAATTGCACCCTTACATCGCCGATACCGGCGTGGTGCTGGACGAAATTTTCAGCGAGGGTAAAAACGTGCTGTTTGAAGGCGCGCAGGCTACCTTCCTCGATATCGACCACGGCACCTATCCGTATGTTACCAGCTCTAACCCGACTGCCGGCAATGCCAGCACGGGCAGCGGCATCGGCCCCCGTTATATTGATCATGTGGTCGGCGTAGTCAAGGCCTATACGACCCGTGTCGGCGAAGGGCCTTTTGTTACTGAGCTGCTGGATACCGACGGACCGGGACACCGGATCCGTGAGACCGGCCATGAATATGGTACGGTTACCGGACGTCCCCGCCGCTGCGGCTGGCTGGACGCTTTCATGCTCAAATATTCCGCCCGCCTGAACAGTCTGGATTATCTGGCTGTGACCCGTTTGGATATCCTTGATAAAATGGCGAAGATCAAAATGTGCGTCGGCTACAAGATCGACGGACAGGAAATCAAACAGATCCCGGCCAGTCTGAACGTGCTGGCTCAGGTCGAGCCGGTGTTTGAAGAATTTGACGGCTGGCAAACGGATATCACTTCTATCCGCAGCTTTGATGAACTGCCGGAGCAGGCCAAAGCCTATCTGAACCGACTGAGCGAGGTTGCCGGCGTAGAGCTGGGCATTGTTTCCGTAGGGCCGGAACGTGAACAGACCATCGTTCTGAAAGAATTACTGTAAGTAAAAAAATTAAACCGTCAGATATTTATCTGACGGTTTTTAGTTTTTTTTAAATTATTTCTTGACAGAACAGTGAAAGCTAGTTATAATTATATCGGTGTCAAGTTGGCTTGAACCTCTGGCAACTATGTGATCCACTAGCTCAGTCGGTAGAGCACCTGACTTTTAATCAGGGTGTCCCGCGTTCGAGTCGCGGGTGGATCACCATTTTTTTGTCTTTTTTCTCGTTTGTTTTGAAAATAACAGTATAATATCGATGCAATCAAAGTCCGCTTCTTTTGGAAGCGGGCTTTTTTGTCGCGTGTTTTCTTCAGAAAAGTTGAGTGACAAAATTGATTGATTGTGCTAATATTTTACCGAGAAAGGAAGAATATTATTGATGAAAATAAATAATACACATAATCTGGATAAAGAAACACTTAGTGATAAAGCTCAGAAAATCTTAATTGAATTGATAGTAAGTCAGAAATTACCGCCAGGGACCAGATTAAAGGAACAGCATATCGCAAAAGAATTGGGTATAAGTGCGACCCCTGTGCGCGAAGCCTTTAAAAAATTAGCAGCGGACGGATTTGTAGAAATAGAACCCTATCATGGGGTAATAGTAAGAAGAATAGATGAACAAGAGCGTAATGGTGTCTATCAATGCCTGGTGGCGCTTGCAGAGCTGGAAATGAGATCAGCAGTGGAGCATTATGACGATGATTTTGCAGAGCAGTTAGCGAATATTATTGAGAAAGAAAAAACTGCGGATAATTTTTTTGAATTTCATTCACTTAATCTGCAGTTTCATTATACTATTTGGCAGCAGACAAAAAATGAGATGTTTATGCGGATCATGAAGCTGATCGTTACGTCTTCGCGGATGAGACATGCTGACGGAAGTCCACAGGGACGGGAAGAAATCATTAAAGGACACCAGAATATTTTAACAGCAATTAAAGCAAAAGCACCAGCTGACGCTGAGCAGGCAATGTTAAAGCTTTTAGAAAATTCGAAAAAAATAATAGAAAATGAATGATCTTTAAACAGATCAAGTGATGTGTAAAAGTTAGCAGCAAAAATTTGCCGCTAACTTTTTTATAACATAATATCAAGTAGTTATTGACAAAATAAGTCACCCTGTATTATTCTATAGAATATAGAATAATACAGGGTGACTTAAAAATTAAATACAATAAAATCGGGTGTAATGATACTTAATAGAGAAACAGGTTTAAGTCCTGTGCTGTCCCGCAGCTGTAATGCAGAGCAAATCAAAAATACCACTGGGAAACTGGGAAGGTTAGATGAGCAATGAAGCAGAGCCAGAAGAACTGCCTGATTTTGACGCTGGGGAATTTCTGCGAATGACAGACAGGCGAAATAGAAAGAAGCTAAGCTTTTTCTGTCGTTATGTGCAGAAAAAGCTTTTTTATTTATTATAGAGCTTTTAGTTTTTACTGGTGAGCGAAACAAGGACAGCTTGACCAGGAAAAATTGAAGAATAAATTTTTTAGGAGTGGTTTATGATGGTAAAGAGCAAAAAGACGGTGGTAGCTGCGGCGATATGTCTGGCTGTCACCAGTGTGGGATTTGTAGAAAATGTTAACGCATCTGCCCCCCCCCCAAGAGACTAAAGGGGATGCCGAGTCTGATTTACGAAACTTTCATTTAGCTGAGATCGTAGTTAATGGTAAACGTTATATTGCAGGTGAATATGTACGCGCTACCAGTAATATCGGTATTTTAGGCGAGCAGGATGCGATGAATTCACCTATCAGTGTTACTACTATTTCTGAAAAGGCTGTTGAAGATTTTATGTCATCTACGGAGGGACTGAGTAAAATGCTTAGTCTTGTACCGTCTGTGCAAAAAACTTATGATGCCGCTGTTGACTGTGTCAATATCAGGGGTTTTTCTGAAACTGGCAGGGGTTTTATGGTCAACGGTATTCCAGGTATGCAGGCCATGACACGTCAATCCAGTAACTATATCGATTCGATCGACGTTATCGAAGGACCAGCTACGGGTATCAGGGGTTCATCTAACTATACTGCGGATGGCGGAACGATAAATATCAACAGTAAACAGGCTTTAGATGATCCTAACAGTAGTATAGGCTTGAAATGGCATTCCAAAGGAGCTTTTGAAGAAACGGTTGATATTGGCCGCCGTTTTGGCGAGGGTAATCGTTATGGCATCCGTATCAATGCCAGTAATGTTAACGGCGAGCGCTCTATAAAAAACTGGGACTTGGAACAGAGAAATATTTATATCAATCTGGATCAGAAAACTGACGACAGTAAAACTAATTTGATGGTTGGTTATACCTATACTGACAGTCAGGGCAGACCGTATGGGTTAACAGTATCCGGTAATTATATTGGTTCAGCATTGCCAACTGCTCCGGATGGTGATATCAACTTTAATCCTAAATGGCGTCGTGATAAGAATACTAATTTTGTCGCGACCTTAAACCATGAACAAAAAATCAACGATCATTTAAGCGCTTTCTTGAACGCCGGACATTTTAAACAGGACTGGTATTATTATACTGGTTTCAGTAAAACTTTGATCAATGAAGCCGGTGACTTTACGGCTACGGCTGATAACTATTCTTTGATTGAGAAAAGAGATTATGCTCAGATAGGTCTGCGCGGTGATTTTAAAACCGGAGACTTAAAACATAATTATACCTTTGGTGTAGACAGGCAGTGGCATTATTATGGTGGGCCAAGCAATTCTATAACAGAGAGCGGCTGGACTGGTAATATTTATGTCGGTGATCCGGGAAATTGGGCACCGCCTTCTTTTGGGCAGTCTGATGCCCGTTATACTACCAGAAATAGGACCAGTGGCTGGTCTGTTATGGATATCATCAGTACAGGTGATGAGAAGTTGAATATTCTCGTAGGGCTGAACGGTAAATCTATTAAACGGGACAGTTATAAAGCAGACGGTTCACATAATAAAAATACCGGGCATTATTATGACATTTCTCCTTCCTATGGAATCAGTTACGCTTTCACGCCTCGGTTTACAGTCTATGCAAATCATACTGAGGAATTTGTTGAAGGCGAGATTGTTAGCACTACAAGTAGCCTTAATTACACTAATAAAGGTGAAACGTTGGATCCATATAAAACCAAACAAACGGAATTTGGTGTCAAAGTAAAAACAGGGGACTTTTTACATAAATTGAGTTATTTTGATATAAAAAAAGCTAATGGTATTGATATTCTGAATTCAGATGGAAGTTATACAAGAGGGCAGGACGGTGAACGCAGACATAAAGGTCTTGAGTATACTGCAACCGGTACTATAGCAGAAAAATGGAATTTGATTGGCGGTTTTATGCATCTTGATACTGAGCAAAAGACTAGCAGTGCTGCAACGAATGGCAAACGTCCTAATGGTGTTCCTGACTGGACGGCCAGTTTGGGCGTGGAATATAAAGCCAGCGATGCTTTCTCTGCTTTGCTGCGTGGTAACTATGTAGGTTCTTCCTATGTTTTGAATGAAAAATATGAAGTTCCCAGTTACTTCACTATGGATGTAGGTGTAAAATATAAAACTAAAATGAACAGTACGCCTGTAACCTTGAACGCAATGTGCTACAATGTATTCGACAAAAATTATTGGAGTGCGAGCGGCAATGTTTTGCATCTTGGCGGCCCCAGAACCTTTATGGTTTCGGCAGAATTTGAATTGTAAGCTGTTTGCTTGCGCAAGGATTTTTCCAGATAAAAGATACCTGCTTTTCGGCAGGTATCTTTTATCGCATTTTTATTAGCAGAGGAGCAATCAGGATGCTGAAATATTTTCGTGAAACGGGCTACTTGTTTATTTGTTTGCTGCTGTTCGCAATCTTGCTCCTTGCTTTCTTGTGGGCTTTAAGTATTGGCACAGTAAAATTGCCGCTGGCACAGATCTACACCGTTATAGTAAATCAGCTGCAAAGCGATCTGCCTGTTGAAGCTGTGGGCAGAAGCGCGGCGCATGATATAGTGTGGCTGCTGCGCCTGCCAAGGCTGGTTTTGGCGGCGGCTGTTGGCTGTGGTTTAGCCAGCTGCGGCGTTATTATGCAGGCGATAGTAAAAAATCCTCTGGCTGATCCATATATTCTCGGCATATCTTCAGGGGCATCGCTGGGTGCAACAGCTGCTATTTTACTGGGTGTAGGCGCTGCGTTAGGTGAAAATTTTGTCGGTATCGCTGCTTTTATCGGTGCCTTTTGTATTTCGCTGGCGGTATTATTTATTTCGAATTTAGGCGGCAGGAGTAATTCGATGAAGCTTTTACTGGCAGGTATGGCGCTTAGCGCTGTTTGCAGCGCTTTTTCAAGCTTTATCGTTTATTTTGCCAACAATAAGGAAGGAATGCAGACGATCGCCTATTGGATGATGGGCAGCTTCGCCGGCGCAAAATGGGACAATCTTGCCGTTATCGTACCCATAGTGATTTTGGCAGTACTGTTTTTCTGGTCGCAAAGCCGCATTTTAAATTTGATGTTGTTGGGAGATGAGGCGGCAGTCACTTTGGGGACAGACCTGCATATTTACCGTCAGGTATATTTACTTATCAGTTCTTTAATTGTAGGATTTGTAGTTTATGCCGCCGGTATGATAGGCTTCGTAGGGCTGATAGTGCCGCATGTAGTGCGCATGCTGATTGGTACGGATCATAAAAAGCTTATTCCGGTGACGGCTTTGGTGGGTGCTGTTTTTTTGGTTATTGCGGATGGACTGTGCCGTATTATTATTCCCAGAACAGAACTGCCTATAGGCATTTTGATATCACTTATCGGCGCTCCTTGCTTTGTTTATTTGATGATAAAGCGTACTTACGGCTTTGGGGGTAATTGATAATGGAAATTTTAACAAAGGCCGTCAGGGTTTTTATCGGCAATCAGGAAATCCTGAAAGGGATGGATTTTAACGTACATGATAAAGAGTTTGTCGGTATTATCGGGCCTAACGGCAGTGGTAAAAGTACGTTTTTAAAATGTGTTTATCGTGTGCAAAAGCCAACTGAAGGCAAGATATTTTTAAATGGTAAAAGTTTAGATGAAATGAGTTACAGAGAATCGGCGCTGCAGCTGGCAGTAGTAGCGCAGCATAATTTTTACAGTTTTGATTTTGATGTTTTGCAGGTAGTGCTGATGGGCAGATCGCCGCACAAAAAGATATTAGACAGGGATAATGCCGAAGACTATGCTATTGCAAGACGCGCGTTGGCAACAGTTGGTTTAGCCGGTTTTGAAAAACGTAGTTTTATTACTTTGTCTGGTGGTGAGCAGCAGCGTGTGATCTTAGCGCGGGCGCTGACACAGCAAACGGAATGTATGGTGCTGGATGAACCGACTAACCATCTGGATATCAAGTATCAGCTGCAGATAATGGATATAGTAAAAAGTTTGGATTTAACGGTAGTGGCTGCGGTACATGATTTGAACATTGCTGCCATGTATTGTGACAGACTGATTGCGGTTAAAGATGGAATGATCGTTGGCTGCGCTGCGCCGGAGCAGTTACTTACTGAGGAATTCATTTATGAATTATATGGCGTAAAAACCAAAGTGGATATTGCTGGAAACGGCAGAATAAACATAATATACCTGCCACAGCACTGGAGAAAAGAATAATGGAAAAAATAGTTGTTTTGCGTTGTTTGAAAGCTGAGGAAAATTGTACAGGTGCGTCCTGTTTAAAGGCCTTTAATAACAAAAGTGCGTATTTTTCACGCTATGCTGACCAGGAGATCGAGCTGGCGGCTTTTATGTCATGTAATGGTTGTGAGAATATAAAATTCAGCAGTGAAACAGGATTGAATGAAAAATTAGAGCGTATTTTGAGGATCCGGCCGGATGCTGTTCATATAGGAATTTGCTGTCAAACCAGAACAGCAGACAAGCGCAAATGCAAATATATTTTAGCAATGCTTGATTTTTTTGAACAAAATAATATCAAGGTCGTCTGGGGCACACACAGTTACTGAGTGGGGAAGCTGACTGCGGGTGTTTTGTCCGGTATTTGCCTGAATTTACGGCAGAAAGCAGTTGAAAAATGAACAGAAAAATAATAACAGTTATTGTGGCGATCGTACTTTTGATAGTGATAACCATGTTGATCAAGCGTGAAAGCAGCTTTGTAGCCCAACCTGCTGGAATTGCAGTGCAGGAAGCATACCCCAGGCGTATGATCAGGAATGTAGAAGTAAAAAATTATAGTATTATTGGGGAGAAGATCAGCTTTTACGACCACGTACCGCAAAGAGTAGTCGCCGTTGGTGAAAATATCAATGAAACGCTGGTGGCATTAGGCGTAGAAGATAAAATAATTTGTTCTGTAAAATATGGCAATCCTTATTATGTACCTGAACCGGAGTATGCAGAGCGATATAATAAAATACGTTTTGAAAGCGGTATAATTTTAAATACGGAAACGGTTCTAGCCCTGGCACCTGATTTGATAATTTCGGGGCAATCCTTATTCACTAATAAAGGTCTGAAAAGCACAGAGTTTTGGAATCAGAGAAATATCCATACTTTTTTACCTGAGAATGCCAATGCTCCGGCCTTACGCAATCATCGCGAGAGTTTGGAGTTGGAATATAAGTTCATTGAAGGGCTGGGAATGATTTTTAATAAAGAAGAGCAGGCCGGAAAAATTATAGCAGAAATGCAGGAAACAGTTGAGAATGTTCAAAGTAGAATTAGAGGGTGTAGAAAGCCGAAGGTCATGATCGTTGAACAGTTGGGAAAAAATCTGGTAGCATATGATGATTCTAAATTAGCCGGTGATATTTGTACCAGACTGGGCGCATATGTTCCCGTCAGTCCTTTTGGAACGATCGGTCTGGAATATTTGCTGAAGGAAGATCCGGATGTAATATTTGTAGTTAAAAGTGGGGGAGATCCGGCAGTAGCGGCAGCAGATTTTAGAAATATTCCGGCACTACAGAGCTTGAATGCTGTCAGAAATAACAGTGTTCACGGTATTGCCCTTAATTATACATATAACAGCGCAATCAAAACTAAAGCCGGTATAAAAAAACTTGCTCAAGGTATTTATCCCGAATTAGTTGATATATAAGCTGGTGAAGGTGGTATTTTATTGCAGCGCAGTAAAATTTTACAATGGCTTTTAGTTTTTTTGAATTGGGCCCTGGCGCAGTTCCCGTACCAGCAGCGCCGGTTCGGGACAGGTCATCAGGCTGCTCATCAGGCAGGCGCCGGCGGCGCCTGCTTTTTTGATGCGGCCGATATTGGCAGGCGTGATGCCGCCGATGGCATAGACTGGCAGCGGTGTGGCATCGCAGACATCCTTTAAAAAGCCGATACCGCGTCCGGGCAGGTCCTGTTTGCAGGCTGTGGCAAAGATATGCCCCGCAATCAGATAGTCGGCACCCAGGGCGTCGGCCTGTCTGGCTTCGGTAAGTGTGTGTACCGAAACGCCGAGGCGCTGCACCTGTGTGCGCAGCTGCGGCTGCTGCACAAACTGTGGGTAGCTTACATGCAGGCTGAAGCTGCCCGCAGCCTGGCAGGCGTCAAAACAGGTGTGCAGGATCAGCGGCAGCCCGTTTGCCTGGCAGATCAGCTGCGCCTGTGCGGCCAGAGTAAGGTAATCCTGCGGCGGCAGTTCTTTAGCACGTAAAATGAGGGCGTCGATACCAGAGGCCGCCAAACGCCGCAGGCGGTCTGCAAAAACTTCGCGGCAGGAAGCAGGGTCGGTGACGGCGAGCAGTTTAAACATAGATATACTCACTGGCGACAGGCTGCAGGCCGCGGCTGGTCAGCATAGTGCAGATTTCCCTGACGGTACGGCCGTCATCGATAAGAAATTGTTCGTCACCCTTGCTTTCTTTGTTGTGGCCGCCGATACCCACGTCGACGCCGGCTGAGATCTTAGTAGCCGCCAGACCTACCACGTTGTCACGGAAACGGGCGCTTTCACGTGAGGAAATAGTGAGGGAGGCAAAGGGCAGAAAGATGCGGTAGGCGCAGATGATCTGCAGCAGCTGCCGTTCGTGCACGTCTTTGGGATTTATTTGATCGTTGTTGATGATGGGGCGCAGCCGCGGACAGGAAAAAGCGATCTCGGCCTGCGGATATTTACGCTGGAGCAGATAGGCGTGCAGGCCGGTGGCTAAAGCATCACGTCGAAAGTCGTCCAGTCCCAGTAAGGCGGCAAAGCCTACGCCGCGCATACCACCACGCAAAGCCCGTTCCTGGGCGTTGAAGCGGTAGGGAAAGATGCGTTTGCGCCCGCCCAGATGCAGCTGACCGTATTTGTCCGGGTCATAGGTCTCCTGAAAAACGGTGACGAAATCAGCGCCGCACTGGTGCAGGTAGGCATAATCGGCGCTGTCCATAGGGTAGACCTCCAGCCCGACGACGCGGAAATATTTGCGGGCCAGACGGCAGGCGTCGCCGATATAGCGCACGTCGCTCATGGCCGGGCTTTCGCCGGTCAGCAGCAGTATTTCCTCCAGACCCTGGGCGGCAATAGCCTGCATTTCCTGTTCGATCTCGGCGGCAGTGAGCCGGGCCCGTTTGATCTTGTTGCGGCAGTTGAAGCCGCAGTAGATGCAGTAGTTTTCGCAGTAGTTGGCGATATAAAGCGGGGTAAAAAGATTGACGGCGTTGCCGAAGTGCCTGCGTGTTTCTGCCTGTGCCCTGTGGGCCAGCTGTTCCAGCAAGGGTGCGGCTGCCGGCGAGAGCAGTGCGGCGAAGCCCTTCGGCGTCAGGTGCTCCTGCAGCAAAGCCTGTTTGACGTCTGCCGTTGTGTAGGCGTTTTCATCGTAAGCATTGCAGGCGGCCAGTACCTGCTGCATAATGTCTGAGGCGATTATTTCCATGTCCGGCTGATAAGTCATGGGATCGGTATGCTGATCTATTTTCATCTGCTGTTCACCTGTCTTCCAGAAAGTCTGTCAGCGGTGATGAAGCCGCTGCGCCCTGCTCTAAGACCCGGCCCAGTCCTGCTAAATAAGCGGCGCGCCCTGCTTCAATGGCCTGCCGGAAGGCCGTCGCCATCAGGGGGATATTGCCGGCCGTGGCGATAGCGGTATTGGCCATGACGGCCGCCGCGCCCATTTCCATGGCTTCGCAGGCCTGAGAAGGACGGCCGATGCCGGCATCGACGATCACAGGCAGGTCGATCTCATCGATGATGATTTTGATAAAATCCCTGGTCGCCAGGCCTTTGTTGGAGCCTATAGGCGCGCCCAGTGGCATGATCGAGGCTGCGCCTGCGTCACGCAGGTCACGGGCTGTGTTCAGGTCAGGATACATATAGGGCATCACGATAAAACCTTCTTTGGCTAAAATGTCCGTGGCCCGGATCGTCTCCTGATTATCCGGCAGCAGATATTTGGAATCGCGGATGATTTCCAGCTTGATAAAATCGCCGCAGCCGCAGGCGCGGGCCAGCCGGGCGATACGTATTGCTTCATCGGCGTTACGGGCGCCGGAGGTATTGGGCAGCAGGGTGATCCCTTCAGGGATAAAATCAAGGATATTGTCCTGCTGTGATTGGGCGCGCCGCAGCGCCAGGGTGATGATCTGCGCCCCGGCCTGTTCGGCGGCAGCCCTGATCAGCGGCAGCGAGTATTTGCCGCTGCCCAGAATGAAGCGGGACGTAAAGGTGTGCCCGCCTAAAATCAGTTTATCTTCGTGCATCGTAAAATCTTCTCCTTTTGTTTAAGGTGTAGTGAGTCCCAGCGCCAGACGCATGACCATAGTCGCAGCGTGGGCGGCGCAGACGCTGACCCGCGGCGCAAGCAGGCTGCCGTCTGTGGCGATATCGGCAGTGCCGTCGCCGCACAGGTACAAGCGGTTCAGTCTGCGGCTGGTGGTAATAGTATTGGCACTGCCGGCGCCCGCCATACCCGAGCAGGCGATGAGGGTGGCCTGCGGCAGCTGCTGCAGGACTGTTTCTGTCAGCATGGCTTTCTGCTCCGGGTCGTCAAAGGCTTCGCAGATGATCTGGCAGCCGGCAAAAACTGTTGGGATATTCTGCGGCGTGAGCTGTACAAGCTGCGGTTCACAGTACAGATAGGGATTGATCTGCTGCATCTGTTCCGTCAGGGCGTCTGTTTTTGGTTTGCCGACGTCGCAGAGACGATAGTTTTGCCGGTTGAGATTACTGAGCTCGACCCGGTCATAGTCGGCAAGGATCAGGCGGCCGATGCCCAGCCGCGTCAGCTGGACAGCGATATTAGAACCGAGCCCGCCCAGCCCGGCGATACCGACACAGGCAGACTGCAGGCGCTGCCAGCGTTTTCTGCCGTGCCTTGCGATGAGAGCGGCTTCAAGCTGCTGTTGGGTGATCGTTTCCATCATTGTTTCAACCTCCGCCGACAAACTGGACTACCTCGACAGTGTCGCCGTCTGCCAGCCGCACTGCGTCAAAATCGCTGCGGCCGATGATCCTGCCGTTCAGTTCGACGGCGACGCGGGCTGCGTCGAAGCCCTGCTGCGCCAGTAATTGAGCCAGCGTGATCCCGGCAGCGGCGCTGACGTTTTGACCGTTGATTTGCATAAGGGTGACCTCCTTCGTAAAAGAAAAATAAAAAAGGCGTCACAAAAAGCTACACCCGTGGTGGTGTACCCCTTTGTGACGCCTTGCGGCTTCACGCTGTTTTTAGCATAGCATCGACGGCTCGTGCTGTCAAGAGCCAAAGACGTTTCTTAAAACCAGGCCTGCTTTAAGCGCAGCAGCGCCGGGCGGATGTCATTTTCCTGGATTCCCGCAAAGGAGAGCAGGATCTCAGGTAAGGTACCATTGATGTCGTAAACGGGCAGGATACGGACGCTGTTTTGCAGCGCCAGTTCGGCCAATTCGGCGGCAGTCAGGCTGGTAGCTACGGCCAGCCGCAGGTGCAGCCCGGATTCATAGGCGCGCACGATGATCTTACTGCCGAAGATTTCAGTCAGGGCCTGTCGCAGCAGGATGTTTTTGCTGCTGTAAAGCTTGCGCAGCCGCTTGACATGGCGGCGCAGGGCACCAGCGTCGATAAAGTCAGCCAGGGCCAGCTGTTCGATGGTGGACGAGGTCTGGTTGTAAAGGTGTCCCAGCTGGCGGTAACGTTCCAGCAGCAGCGGCGGCAATACCATATACGAGATGCGCAGGGAAGGCAGCAGCAGCCGTGAAAAAGACCCCAGATAGATAACGGTGCTGCCGTCGCTCATGCCCTGCAGCGAGGAGACGGGCCGGCTGAAATAACGGAATTCGCCGTTGTAGTCGTCCTCCAGCAGATAAGCCTGCTGCCGTGTTGCCCAGCGCAGCAGGGCCAGACGCTGCTGCGGCGATATGGAGCGGCCTTTATAGGGATTGGAAGGGCTGACGTAAAGCAGACGTGGCAGGGTCGCTTCCAGCTGCTCGGTGCTGAAATGACTGACCTGCCAGCCATGCGAAGCAAAAAGCCGTTCGGCCTGGGCGAAGCCGGGTGCTTCCAGAGCGATACCGGTAATTTCGGGCTGCAGGATGTCGATAAGGATCTGCAGCAGGCTTTGCACACCGGCGCCGATAACGATCTGTTCGGGAGTGCAGATGACGCCACGGGCGGCAGAACTGTATTTGGCCAGCGTGCGGCGCAGGGCTGTTTCACCCTGCGGCTCGCCGTAACCGGACAGCAGGTCTTTATTTTTTAAAGCCCGGTTCAGATAGCGCCGCCACAGCTTTGTGGGAAAAGAGGCCGGGTCGATATAATTATTGGCGAAGTTATAACGTACTGCAGGCGGCTCAATACTTTGGGTCACAGGCGCGTCGCTGCGTTTGCGCAGTCCGGCCAGTGCCGCCGCAAAATAACCGCGCTTGGGTTCGTTTTGCAGATAACCGTCGGCTACCAACTGGTTGTAGGCGCTTTCGACAGTCGTCCGGCTCACCTGCAGCGCTGCCGCCAGCTTACGCACGGACGGAAGTTTATCGCCGGCCGCTAGCTGTTCATTGTAAAGCAATTTTTTGATAGCGTCGGTGATCTGGGTATATAAAGGCGCTGCTGCCTGCTGGTCAAGTTTAAGATTAGTTAAAAGCATCGAACTGTCCCCTTTGAAAAAATAATTTCTGGCTCTTTATTACTGTACAGAGTTATTGTATCATAAAAACTGTCGTTAACGAAAGTAACTTTTTTGGAGGAATAAAGATGACAGATAGACAACTTTTAAATCGTAATCTGGCGCAGATGCTTAAAGGCGGTGTTATTATGGATGTTACCAATGCTCAGGAGGCTGAGATCGCTGAAGCTGCCGGCGCGGTAGCCGTGATGGCGCTGGAACGGGTGCCGTTCGATATCCGCAGGGACGGCGGCGTGGCCCGCATGAGCGACCCAAAGCTGATCAAGGAGATCAAAAGCGCCGTGTCGATTCCGGTGATGGCTAAGGTCAGGATTGGACATATCGTGGAAGCGGAGATATTGGAGACGTTGGGCATCGATTATATCGATGAAAGTGAAGTCCTGACGCCGGCCGATGATCGATATCATCTGGATAAGCATGCTTTTAAGATCCCCTTTGTCTGCGGGGCCCGTGATCTGGGTGAAGCGCTGCGCCGCATCGGTGAGGGTGCGGCCATGATCCGTACTAAGGGCGAAGCAGGTACGGGCAATGTGGTGGAGGCTGTACGGCATATGCGGACGATGATGGGGCAGATAAGGCTGCTGCAGAATCTGCCCCAGGAAGAATGGATGAGCTTTGCCAAAGAGCATGGGGCTCCCTATGAGCTGGTAGCGGAAGTCGCTGCAAGCGGCAGATTGCCGGTAGTCAATTTTGCCGCTGGTGGGATCGCGACACCGGCGGATGCGGCGCTGATGATGAAACTGGGCAGCGAAGGCGTTTTTGTCGGGTCCGGTATTTTCCGCAGCGGTGAGCCGGCACGACGTGCTAAAGCGATCGTGCTGGCGACAAGTTATTATAATGATCCCAAGGTCGTTGCTGAGGTTTCGGAAGATCTGGGCGAGGCCATGAGCGGTATCGATATCAAAACGCTGCTGGCGGGACAAACTTTTGCGGAACGTGGCTGGTGATGGAGCGTGTGGGGGTATTGGCGCTGCAGGGTTCTTTTGCCGAGCATCTGGCCCGGCTGGCGCAGCTGTCTGACGTGCTGCCGGTGTCTGTCAAAACGGCGTCCGATCTGGAGCAGGTAGACCGGCTGATCCTGCCCGGCGGCGAAAGCACAGCGATCAGTAAACTTTTGCACAGTACGGGACTGTTTGAGCGGCTGCAGCAGAAAGCGGCAGAGGGGCTGCCTGTCTGGGGCACCTGTGCCGGACTGATCCTGCTGGCGAAAAATATTGTCGGCGGACAGCCGCATCTGGGCGTGATGGATATCACGGTGCGCCGTAATGCCTATGGCGGACAGTTGGACAGTTTCAGCTGCCGGCAGACGCTGCCTGTTTTTGGGGCGGAGGAGCTGCCGCTGGTATTCATCAGGGCGCCGTGGATCGAAAGCGTTGGGACGCGGGCAGAAATTTTAGCGGAGCACGCAGGGAGGATCATCGCCGCGCGGGAAGGGAAGCTTTTAGCGACCAGCTTTCACCCGGAACTGGCGGACAGCGATGCTGTTTATCGTTATTTTTTGCAGATATAAGATAAAAATAAAAAAACGGAGCCTGCACAGCAGGTTCCGTTTTTGTGTATGAAAGGCTCAAAGCTTGTGTTTGACGTGATCCAGCGCCTGGGCGAACAGGGTCAGCACGTGTTCGTCGTCCAGTGAATAAATGACTTCTTTGCCGGCTTTGGCAAACTTGACCAGCTGGGCATGGCGCAGCAGCCGCAGCTGATGGGAGATAGCCGAATGGGTCATATCCAGCATTTCGGCAATATTGCTGACACACATATCTTCATGGGAGAGCAGCTCTAAAATCCTGATACGGGTCGGGTCGCCTAAAACCTTAAAGATCTCTGACATCGGCTGCACATATTTATCGGCCAGCTGGGGGTGGATCTTGGCGCTGTGCCCGCAGGCGTCGCAGGTCACAGTATTGTTAGCTTTATCTTCGCTCATGACAGGGCTCATCCTTTCTTATCAGCGCGGTAGCCCTTTGTAAAAAAGAACAGTAGCGTCGCATAATAAATAAAACCGCCGGCTTCAGTACGGGTAATCAGCCAGAAGGGAAACAGCGTAAACGCCGCCAGGATAAACAGCACATACGGCACGCATTGCAGCAGCGGCGGCCGGCTGGCCAGTGTACGCCAGCTGATAACGCTGTAGCGGGAGGCGAAAATACCAAAAAAGAAGCCGCTCAGGCAATATAAAACTTGTGAAAGCATGGTATCGATAGTCATAGATTTGATTTATTTCCTTTGTTGGTAAAATGCTGCGGCAGAGCGTAGGTCAGGATGCCGCTTTTGAGGATCAGCCTGGCGATGATGCTGCCGCCGACAGTGCTGATAAGAAACGGCGGGATAAAGAACCAGGCAACGGCCGCACTGCCCAGAAAGAAGCGGGCAAAGACCCAGGCGGCCAGACCGCCTAAAATACCGGTACCAAAGATCTCGCCGGCCATAGCCGCTTTGACGGTGCCGAACCTGCTGTAGCAGAGTCCGGCCAGACAGGCGCCGATCATACTGCCGGGAAAGGCCAGCAGCGAGCCGGTGCCAAACATATTACGCAGGCAGGAAATGACGAAGGCCACTGCCGTCGCATAGCCGGGGCCTAAAATCACCGCGCCCAGCACGTTGATGGCGTGCTGTACGGGAAAGCATTTGGAAACGCCGGCTGGTATATAAATAAGGTGCGCACTGAGAGTGCCGATGGCCACCAGCAGCGCCGCTAAAGTAAGCTTGTGGATCTTCATGCAACAGACTCCTCTTTAGATAACTTCTGTATCTTATTATAGCATTTCACAGCGAATAAATTAAAGGGAAACAGTAAAAAATGTAGAATATTATAAAGTATATTTAAGGGCATAGCTTACAGTAAAAATATTGGAGGTCAGAAGTATGAAGGCTTTGGCCGGTATCAGGGTGATAGATTTTTCCAAATGGTTGCCGGGACAGTACTGCGGCATGGTGCTGGGCGATTTCGGCGCTGATGTGATCAAGGTGGAGACACCGGCAGGCGACGCAACCCGCGGCTTTTTTCCGGCAGCTCTGCCGGGGATGAGCTATTGGCATTTGGCGCTCAACCGTAATAAACGCGGCATTACTGCCGATATCAGGACCGAGGGCGGGCGCAAGCTACTGCAGCAGCTGCTGGCGGAAGCGGACGTCTTTCTGGAAGGTTTTCGGCCGGGATATCTGGAGCGTTATGGTTTGGACTGTGCGGCGGTCAAAGCGATCAATCCGCGGCTGGTCTATTGTTCGATCACCGGCTTTGGGCAAAACGGCGCGTACCGCCATAAGCCGGCCCACGACCTGAACGTGATCGGACTGGCGGGGCTGAATTCGCTGGACGATGTCGGCAGTGCCTGTGTATCCGAGGTGCAGGTGTCGGCTTTAGGCAGCAGCCTGAACGCCGTCAGCGGTATTCTGCTGGCGCTGCTGGCACGTGAACGGACAGGCACCGGGCAGGCTGTCGACATCAATTTGTACAACACGTCTTTAAGCCTGCAGACGACGGGCATCAGCAGTTTGTGGGGCTGTAAGGCTACCGGCTGTCAGCCCTTCGGGCGTACGGCGCATTATTACAATATTTACCGGACGCAGGATGGACGTTACCTGAGCGTAGGCACGATCGAGCCTAAATTTTGGCGGCGGCTGTGCGGGCTTCTGGGCTGCGAAGACCTGATCGCGCGGCAGTATGATTTTGAGCATGGCGGTGAACTGCAGGAGCGGCTGGCAGCAGTGTTCCAAACCAAAACGCAGGCCGACTGGCTGGCGTTGATCGGCGCTGAGGAATTCTGTGTCACGCCGGTCTGTTCGCTGGAAGAAGCTTTAAGCAGTGAGCTGACACAGCAATCGGCTATGCTGACGCAAAGGCAGGAGGATATCGGCACGCTGCAGTATGTCCAGCCGGCGATCCGGCTGTCCGAGATGCCGGGCAGCATCGAGCGACGGGCGCCGCTGTTGGGCGAGCACACGGCTGAAGTCCTGGCAGAGCTGGGTTATTCAGAGGCAGAGATCATGCGGCTGCAGGAGACAGGCGCGATTTGACGTTTACGTTAAAACGAGGGATGTGAAAAGATGAAACGGTTTATTTTAGCAGTGGTCTTTGTATTCTGCTGCAGCCTCGGCGTCACGCCGCCGGCAGAAGCAGGGCTGATCAGCAAGCAGCAGGAAATCGAAATGGGCCGTGAAACGGCGATGCAGCTGGAAGCCAAATACGGCGTCGTGCAGGATTATGCCATGCAGGAACGCGTCAACCGGATCGGTCAGAGCCTGGTCAAGGTCAGCGAACGTCAGGATCTGGATTACAGCTTTAAAGTGCTGAATAGTGACGAGGTCAATGCCATGGCCTGTCCCGGTGGTTTTGTGTACGTTTTTAAGGGCTTGATCGATTATATGCCTTCCGATGCGGAGCTGGCCGGCGTTTTAGGGCACGAGATCACACACGTGGTGAAGAAACACACCGTGCATCAGATAGAAAAGCAGCTTTTGACGACGCTGGCCTTTGCCATCGTCACCAAAGGCGATCTGGGTCTGGCCGGACTGGCTACGCAGGCCCTGTCAGCCGGGTACAGCCGTACTGATGAACGCGGCGCCGATAAGGGCGGCTTTGAGCTGTGCGTTGCTGCTGGCTATAATCCCTATAGCGTAGTGCTGACGATCAACAAGCTGGAAGATCTGGCTAAGGAACAGGGCAATCCCGGTTACGGTATTTTTTCCAGCCATCCTGAGCCGGAAGAACGGCTGAAGCGCGTTATGAAACAGATCAAGGCGCTGAAGATCCAGCCTGAGATCACCCTGAACGAGGATAAGACGGCGCAGGTGCATGAAGGTGACTGGAGCTTTAATATCACCCAGACCATTGGCAACGACCGGCCCGAATACCGTGCCTATATGCTGGCGGGTGGGTTATACTGCGTGCGGCAGCGTGATAAAGGGCATATCGACCCATATCGTTTTATTGTCTATGATAATGGCGGCAGCGCCACGATCTACTATGATGATATCGAGATCCTGACGGTCTATAATCAGGATGCCTATGCGGGCGGTTTCGGCAGTGCCGGCAGCTATGCAGCGGCCTGTACCGAGCTGCTGCGCCAGTGGGTGCCGGTCGCCAATGCCAGCGATACGGCCGTGCCGTCCAAAAATAAAGACAAAAAGAAATAGCAGTCAGCCTGTTACCGCTTCTTATTAAAATAAGGAGCGGTAATTTTTTATACATATTTTGTAAGTATTTTCGAAATATACGACAGTTATTATTTATAAAGCATAGTAAATATGTGGTATAATAAATATGGAAATTTATGCGTAAAGGACGGCTGTAACTATGAAGGGTATCCAACAGTTCCGTAAAAATAAACAGGGTTTTTTGCTGGTCGACGCCATGATCGGGGTCCTGGTGGTGGCGATCGGGCTGGCGGCTCTGGCAGCTTTATATACCTATGGCATCGGCGTCATGGTCTCGGCTGACAGACAGGAAAAAGCTGTGCAGATAGCGGCCGAAAAGATCGAGCTGTTGAAAGCGGCTGACGGGCACAGCAGCAGTAATATAAGAACTATTGTGGGCGTGATAAATGCTGCTGAAAATAATAAAATTTATCAGGATGGCATAGAATATCAAATTCATGCCGAGGGAGGCAACAATTCTCTCTCAGGCGGCTATCTTGGTGATGATAATTTATATCCGGTCAAATTGACAGTTAACTGGAGTGATCCCAGACCACAGCAGTTGACTCTGGAGACTTATATTCTTACAAATGATTAAAAGGAGCGGCGGAATGAGAAAGCAGTCCGGATTTTCTTTAATTGAATTAGTTGTGGCAATGGCTGTCTTGGCGCTGATCATGGGCGCTATGGTGCATTTGTTCGGTGGCAGCGTTGTCAGTCTGCACACCGGCAGTAAGCAGGAAGTTGTTTACGAAGAAGCGCGTCTGGTAATGAACGAATTGAAAACCACCCTGCGCTATGCCGAGAGGGACAGTATTGAGCCGGAAAAGCCTACTGCCGCTACTGAAACCTTTTTTTATAAGGGCGATATGTTTGACAGGCATATGGCAATAGGCAAAGGTAAAAACAAAGCTTATGAAATCACTGTTAAGTGGAAAGACGATACCAAGAAGCAGTTGGAAATAACGCGTAAAAACATTACTGATGGCGATACTAAGGTCACAGTATTCCCGCAGGATATAAAGAACAGCGCATTTACTTATGATGACAAATTTAACGGTGAGTTTCCGATTGTTGCCGAAACTGTAACCTTAAATAACGGCGATAATGTTGTTCTTTATCAAATCACCTTGCCGGTACAGTATGTATTGAACGGAAAACCACAGCTGCAGACGCTGACCACAAAAGTTGTACCGAGTAAAGATGAAGAGGAAGACAGCTGGGAAATGAAAGTGTATAAAAGCTATTATACCTTGCGTAATATAGATGAAAAGATGGCGGCAGGGATTGCTTTAACCAGTGGAGAACAGGCAGAATATAAGAAGTTTATCGCGTATAAAGACTATTCAACCCATCCATCATATAGAATTGCCCACAATGACAGTATCAGGGAATATTTGGTGAATGAAAAATTTGATGGTACCTGGCCAATGAAAAATATCAATGGAGTGGATCTTTATATACAGCCTTATTGTGATATTAAAAGCACACCTACGACCAGTAATATTTTTGTTTATGGTAGCACAATAATAAAGGATACTTCTACAAATAATTGGAACATTAATTATATTTACGATACGGATGCCAAAAGCTGGTATACAGGAGAAAAAATAATGATAGCCAATAAATCATGGGCAACTGTAAAAGGTGAGATGCAGTCTAAAGGCTGGGTTAAAGTAAAATAGTTATATATGAGGTGACAAGATGAACAATCAACGCGGTTCGGTGACCGTTATTGCTATAGTGATGCTGTTGTTTTTAATGGTCATTGCCATTGCCTGGCTGCCGATGATGACTATGGAAAAAACGGCTGCTTCGTCGGACTACCGGGAGCAGCAGGCCTGGTATGCTGCCGAGGCTGGTTATAAACGGGCTGTAGCTGCTTTGAAAAATAAAAATACTGACTGGAGTTGGATTACGCCAGAAAAATATCTTCAAGGCAGTGACAGTATGAGTTTTATACATTTGAGCATAGATGGAAGTAAAGTAGACCAGAAAGGCATCTGGTATGCTGTAGGTATTATGGAAAATAATGTTGATATAGATTCGTCTTATACGCCTGAAGAAAATATCGACTATCAGATCACCTCAGTAGGTTCATGTCAAGGCGTTCGCAAGGTTATCCGCAAAACTTATGTTTTAAGTGATACGGGTGGCTCAGGCGGTGGTGGCAGCGGCGGTGAAGAAGTGTTGGAATTGCCGGGACTGGTTCAGGCTGGGGGTACTGTTAACATAACTAATAGTCAGGCTGGAGATTTAAATGGAAATTTATATGGCTCGGGATTTTTTGATTCCAGTGGAAAACAATTTGCTAATGGGTATACGCAAGGTAAATTTCCTGATGTCCTAAAAACGCATATACCTGATAGTGTTTTTCAAAAAGATAATTATGCAAACTTGAATACTATGCCGAAAAATAATATATGGGAACGTGTTTTGGAAACAGGGAAAAATTATTTTTGGGATATGAGTGATTATAATAATGAATGGTTAACTATTAATGCTGAAAAATCTTCTGGCATGATAGTTTTTGTTGATAATAGTAAAGTTTTATTAAATGCTAGTTCAATTAAAGGCCCAAGCTCAGGGAAACCAGTAACTTTTATTTTTACAAAAGCTATCGAAATAAATGCTCCGATTACAGGGAATGTGAGAATATTTGCTGCCGCTGATTTTACTTTTGCAAATCAGGCTGCATCAGGACTGATTATGTTTATGTCTAACGGAGAAATGCAAATAAATGGTTCTATAAATAAAGGCTTTTTATCATCTGACAAAAATATGATAATTGCAAAACAGGCTTTTTATGGGCAGGCTCAAGTTAAAGGAAATTTTAAAACACAAGGTACTATTCATTATAATGACGCTGTTTTAAAAGCAGACGGTTTTACAGTTCCTAAAGGGATGAAATAAAAAAAGAATAAGTAAATGTCAAATACCCCCTGTTTCCGTTGGAAACAGGGGGTATTTGTTTGAGTGTTGAGGTAAGGATGATGATTATAAGGGGTAAGGTGCTTATTATTTGTTGAAATAGCGTTTCAGGAGACCTTCGAAAGCTTTGCCGTGGCGGGCTTCGTCTCTTGCCATTTCATGAACGGTGTCAAAATAATATTTTGACTTTTGCGAACGTTAGTTTATAATATAACCATAGGCTATATATTAGTTAAGTTAATAATGATAAAAGTAATATAGAGTTTTATCATTTTGGTCAAGTGCACAAAATGATAAAAAAAAGAAGAATACGCTAGAAAGAAAGAGTAAAATGGATATAATCTCGCTAAATAAGAAAAATAAATCCTGGGGGCTTTGTAATGAATAAGGAAACTATAACAGAAATGTTAAAAAGATTCAACAGTATCAGTAAAGTTACTGCTGATGGTGTTGAATATTGGCAGGCGCGTGAGTTAATGGTTGTGTTGGGATATAATAACTGGCGTAGTTTTGAAAACGTCATTAGTAAAGCAATAATAGCTTGTGAAACCACTGGTTATGATGTGGAAAATTATTTTATTAGTACTCATAAAGAAGCCTTTTTGGGTAAATCTGGTATTAGAAATGTATCTGATTATATGCTGACAAGATATGCCTGTTATTTGATTGCACAAAATGGTGATAGTAAAAAAGATGAAATTGCATTTGCTCAAAGTTATTTTGCATTACAGACAAGGAAACAGGAGCTTATTGAAGATCGCTTGAGTTTGAATAAACGTATGGAAACAAGGGATCGCTTAAAAGAGTCAGAAAAGAAATTATCACAAAATATTTATGAACGTGGTGTTGATGAAAAAGGTTTTGGTAGAATAAGATCTCATGGAGATATGGCACTTTTTGGCGGATATTCTACACAAGAAATGAAACAAAGGCTTAATATTAAAGGTAATAGACCATTAGCAGATTTTTTACCTACATTATCAATTGCTGCTAAGAATTTGGCGGCAGAAATGACAAATTATAATGTTGAAGAAAAAGATTTGCGTGGTGAAAGCAGTATAACTGATGAACATGTGCAAAATAATAAGAGTGTTAGGAAAATGCTTGGAGAACGTGGAATAAAACCGGAAAATTTGCCCCCTGAAGAAGATATAAAAAAATTAGAGCGCCGGGTTAAAGCTGAGGAGAAAAAATTAACGGATAAAAATAAATGTTTTAAAGATAATTAAAGTAAACAAAGAACCCCTGTTTCCGTTGGAAACAGGGGTTCTTTGTTTGAGTGTTGAGGTAAGGATGATGATTATAAGGGGTAAGGTGCTGATTATTTGTTGAAATAACGTTTCAGGAGGCCTTCGAAAGCTTTGCCATGGCGGGCTTCGTCTCTTGCCATTTCATGAACTGTGTCATGGATAGCGTCCAGACCTGCTGCTTTAGCACGGCTGGCAAGGTCAAATTTACCTGCGGTTGCACCGTTTTCAGCCTCTACGCGCATTTCCAGGTTCTTTTTAGTGGAGTCGGTAACGACTTCGCCGAGCAGTTCTGCGAATTTAGCTGCATGTTCAGCTTCTTCAAAAGCTGCTTTTTCCCAGTAAATGCCGATTTCAGGATAGCCTTCGCGATGAGCAACGCGGCTCATGGCCAGGTACATACCAACTTCAGTGCATTCGCCGTTAAAGTTAGCGCGCAGGTCCATTTTGATGTCTTCAGCAACGTCGCTGGCGATACCTACGATATGTTCAGCAGCCCAGGTGCGGTCGCCGCTCATTTCGGTGAATTTGGATGCGGGAGCTTTACATTGCGGGCAATATTCAGGAGCTGCTTCGCCTTCATAAACATAACCACAGATTTGACATACGAATTTTTTCATTCTTCATTCCTCCAAGTGCTATAAAATTTTGATTTTTTGTGAGCAGAACTTACATAAGGGTAAGTTTTCGATGTGTTTATAATAGCACAGCTTCAAGCAGTTGTCAATAATAATTCTCCGTTAGTATTGCAAAAAAATAAGACTGGAAATAGTTAATATTTCCGGTCTTATTTTTGTTTAAGAAAATTGGCTGTTTAAATCAGAATTTAACAGTTACGCCCACGTTAACGCCTTTGGTTTTAACGTCGCTGCCGCCGGGAGCGGAAGATTTGAATTTGTTGTCATAGTAGGACAGGTTCAGTTCAACGTTGGATACCAGACTGCGGCTGAGACCGATTTCATAGCTGTTGAGCTTGTTGCCCACGCCGGCTCTGCCCCACAGAGTGCAGAGGAACGGCAATTCTACGCGTCCCTGAACGCCGACCTGTCCGGAGCTGCGGCTGCGGCTGTCGCCGTGCAGTTTAATGTCGCTGTCGACATAGCCTGCATAAACGTCAAGTACCGGCAGGACTTTGTACATCAGGTTGAGCTGCTGGGCTTCAACTTTATTGCTGCCGCTGTTTTTGTATTGGTTCCACTTGTAGTTGACCGCCATATTGCTGCCCAGACCTACGGTGACGCCGGCATAAGGAGACGTTTTTTTGCTGCCAACGCTGTGGCCTTCATAAGTGTTGCTGGTGGGGGCGGTGATACCCAGATCAAGCGCTACTTTGCCCGCGTTATAGTTTTTGAGCGGCGAGGCGGCGCAGACCGTAGTGATACCTAAAGCCAGAGCCAGAGTTAAAATCAATGTTTTTTTCATTTCTTTGCACCTTCCTTACTAAAACACTCAGTTGAGTCAGTTCTGGATCTTACCGTCAACGCCTTTGACGAACCAGTCCATGCTCAAAAGTTCCTTATCGGTCAGAGTTGTACCTGCGGGAACTTTTTCGGCGCCGCTTTGATCATAGAGCGGACCGGTGAAAACTTTTTGTGTACCGGCAATGATATCTGCTTTGGCAGCATCGGCCAGTTTTTTTGTTGCGTCGCTGACAGCGGGACCATAAGGAGCGATGTCGACGACTTTATCTTTCATGGAACCCCAGTAAGCGCCGGCTTTCCAGGTGCCGTTTTGGACCTGTTTGATGGTTTCTTCATAATACGGGCCCCAGTTCCAGATCGCGGCAGTTAAAGATGCCTTGGGAGCATTGGCCGACATATCGACATTATAACCAATACCGTATTTACCACGTTCTTCAGCGGCCTGCTGCGGACCGGGGGTATTTTGATGCTGGGCAATAACGTCGGCCCCGGCATCGATCAGGGTGATCGCCGCCTGTTTTTCAGTAGCAGGATTATACCAGGTATTGGTCCAGAGGACTTTGACCTGCACGTCGGGATTGACGCTTTGCGCGCCCAGAGTGAAGGCGTTGATGCCGCGGATGACTTCCGGGATCGGGAAAGCAGCCACATAGCCGATGACATTGGATTTTGTTTCCTTACCGGCAACGATGCCTGTGACGTAACGGGCTTCGTACATACGGCCGAAGTAGTTGCCTACGTTGGGAGCCGTTTTGAAACCAGAGCAGTGCAGGAAAGCAATGTCGGGATATTTTTTGGCGACGTTGATCGTCGGGTCCATATAGCCAAAGCTGGTGGTAAAGATCACTTTGTTGCCCTGGGAAGCCAGCTGAGTGATGACGCGTTCAGAATCGGCACCCTCAGGAACGGATTCGATGTAACTGGCCTGAACGTTGGGCATGTTTTTTTCGACATACTGACGGCCCAGTTCGTGTGCCATGGAATAGCCGCCGTCTTTGGCAGAGCTGACGTAAACGAAAGCGACTTTGGTTTTGTCACCTGCTGCCTTGGGATCGGACTTTTTGTCGCTGCCGCAGCCGGCGAGTAATGCGCCGCAGGTCAGCAGACCGATCAGAGCGATGGACAGGATTTTCTTCATGCAAACAACCTCCTCGATAAATTATTGCTGTTTTAATTGTAACAACGGGCGGGCAAGAAAGCAAGATTTTGTGAAATTTAATTAAAATTTGCGGCTAAAGATGTGAAATCTTGATGTTTTAGGAATGGCGAAAGTGCAAAAACGCTTTCAGCGTTGGAGAGTTTAAAAAAATGCTGCGGGGTGATCGTGGAAAGATATAAATAGCAGAAAAGGCAGAAGGGGAGCTGTTTTGTTAAAGGTTAAAAATACACGGACAACAAATATAATTCAATAAATTAAAGTAAAATATTAATAAATAATTCAATAAGTAAATTAATTATCGAATTAAAGATAAATTTCAATTATATTTTAATTACACTTTCTGTATGTTATAATGCTCTTGCGTCAATATCTTGATATACAGGGGGAATAAAAATGAAGAACAAGAAAATGCTTGCTCTTGCGATAATGGCCACGCTAACGGCATGGGGAAATCATTCAACCTATGCTTTAGCTGCAACGACAAGTCAGATAAATATAGACGGTAGTACAGAAACCCAGCAGAATATCGATTTAGAATATTCTGCTACTGGTTCTCCTGCGGTCAATGTAAACAATAACGGCGATTTGACGCTGGATGGCAGCAACAAGATAACCAGTAAAAATGATAACTGGGAATCTAATTCTCACGGTATCGTTGTCCAAAATGGGAGCAGGGTTGCTGTCAAAGAAGGCACCGATACTACGATCACCGTTAAAGGCAACGGCTCGCATGGCATTTATGTTACCTCAAACGGTACGATGATGAATAACGGTGAGCTGAATATTGTAATGGATTATACAGGCTGGGGTGCAGCTTATGCAATAGCTGCTCAAGATGGTAACGTAGTTTTAGGTGAGGATTCCAAGACGGCGATCACCATTACCAGCGGCGGTACTACTGGTGTATATGCTGCTGCTGGCAGTCAGGTAACCAGTAATGGTTATCTGAAAATAACGGCGGAAGGCAGTAATGCCTGGAGTTCGGCTATTTCTGCTGATGCCGGTAAAATCGAGCTGGGTTCCAAGTCAAAAACGGATATTAATGTTACAGGCGATGGCGGAAAGGGGCTTTCTGCTGTTAATGGCGGCGCCATTAACGGGTCAGGTCTTTTGAATATCGAGAGCAGCGGCCAATATGGTAATGGGATAGAGGCGTCCGGCAACGGTGAAATATATTTTATGGATGGTTCGGAGGTCAATGTTATAACTACTGGTGCTGATGTTTTCGGCATTTCTGCTGCTAACAGTGGTATAGTCAGCAGTGTCGGTAAGTTGGATATTACGACTAAAGGGCAGTCCTCGCATGGTGTGATGGCTGGGGCTGGCGGTGATGTCAAGCTGGCGTATGGGTCTGATGTTAAGATCACAACTGACGGCAGTGGCTCTCACGGGGTTTATACTAATGGTACTGACAGTAAAACTACTATTGGCGGTACTTTGGTAATAACTACTACCGGCACTCAGGATTCACATGGTATCGCGGCCGCCGATGGCGGACAGGTGACATTGACTGACAGTTCGTATACACAGATCGAGACGTTAGGTTCACGATCGCATGGCTTTTATGCCGCTGGTGGCACGATCACTGGCAGTGGCAAGGTGGATATAACGACTGCTGCCGCTGAAACCAGCGGGTTATTTGCCCAGAACGGCGGCAAGATCGTTCAAAGCGGTGATCTGACAGTAACGACAGCAGGCGCTGCGGCGCATGGCGTTTATGCGGGTGGCACTACCGCACAGGTGAACTTGTCAGGTACAGCTGATGTAGTTACAAAGGGTGATACAGCGCATGCCTTATATGTACAGGAAGGCGGGACGCTGGAATTGGCCGGACAGATCAAGGCTGGTACCTATGGTGCGCAGTCCAGCGGTATTTATGCCAGCGGCAACGGTACGATCAGCACGACAGAACCAAGTATGATCTCGGTAACGACAGAGGCGGACAAGGCGCATGGTGTCAACGCCGATGGCGGCACGATAGCTTTAGCTGGTACAGCAGTGGTTGATACCAAGGGGGACAGCGCCAATGGCCTGCGTGTCAGCAACGGTGGTAAGATCAGTACGGCAACGCCAAGCCTGATCTCGGTAACGACGAAGGCGGACAAGGCGCATGGCATCAGTGCCAATGGCGGTACGATCGCTTTGACGGGCACGGCAGAGGTGAAAACTTCAGGTAACGGTGCTAACGGTATCAGTGCAGACGGCGCCGGCAGCAGTATCCAGCTGGAAAATGTGCTCATAACTACCGAAGGCACTGAAGCGCATGGCCTGGCGGTCAATGACGGCGGTAAGATCAGTTTTGACGGCGCTGCCAGGATCACGATGACTGAAACCCACAATGCTTATGCGCTGCACGCTTATACAAGCGGTTCAAGTATCACGGGGCAGGGGCAGATAGATATCACCGGCAATATCTATGCGGGCGATGGCGGTAAAATAGAGGTGGCGGCGGCCGATAATTCGCGGCTGATCGGCGATATCATTGCGGCATCAGCAGGCAGCACGGATTTTTCCTTCGGCACAGGCTCACTGTTTACCGGCAGTACGATGGTCGACGGCGTGGGGGCGGAAAACAGGCTGACGCTGGGCAGCGGTTCGCTGTGGCAGCTGACGGGGACGTCCTCACTGACGGCGCTGACGAATGACGCGGTGATCGATATGCGTCAGGACAATAATAGCTTCAGTACGCTGACAGTTGACAACCTGAACGGCAACGGTACGATCATCATGGATATTGACGGTGCCGCCGTTGATCAAAGTGATAAACTGATCGTCAATGATACCTTTAGCGGTAATCAGGTACTGTCTTTGCAGGAAATTAACGGCCGCGACAGCGACATTGGGCTGGGGCAGTCCGCCGTGGGGACCGTACTGGCTACTGTCAATAACGGCAACGGCGTTTTTACTGCTGACGATCATGAAGGTTCTCTTTATTGGGAGCGGTATGAGCTTGGTTCGCAGGCTAACGGCAGTACTGGTTATACGGACTGGTATCTGAAAGCGGTCAATACGCTGAATCCGGGCAATAACCCGACGACGACGGTCAAAACCGCTATGGCGGCAGGCGCGCTGGCTTATCATACCTGGCGCGTCGATGACAAGCTGATGGAACGCATGGGCGATCTGCGCCAGCAGGGCGAGGATGCACAGGGCGTCTGGGTGAGGCTGAAAGGCGGTAAGCTCAGCCATGATGGTAAATATGGCTTTGAAAACAAATACACGATGTATGAGCTGGGTTATGACCAGGTCATGAAAAAGACGGCCGATTATACCCGTTACGGCGGCGTGTCGATGAGTTACAGTGACGGCAGCAGCAGCTATGACAGCGGCAGCGGCGACAACAAAAATAAAGCAGTCAGCTTTTATGTGACGCAGCTGGGCGAGAAGGGGCATTATGTAGATGTCGTGGCGAAGTTCAACCATATGGACAGCGACTTCACTGTTTTTGACAGCAATGGCAAAAGGATAACCGGTGATTTTGATAATACCGGCATCTCGCTGAGCGCTGAATATGGCCGTAAAAACAGCCTGAGCCAAAACGGCTGGTACGTTGAGCCGCAGGCGCAGATGACCGTTGGTTATTTGGGCGGCAGCAACTATCTGTCCAATCAGGTACAGGTAGATCAAAGCGGTATTTCCAGCGTCGTAGGCCGGCTTGGCTTCAATATCGGCCGTGATATCGACAAGAAAACCAATTTCTACCTGAAAGCTAATCTGCTGCATGAATTCAGCGGCAGTTATGATGTGACCTTTACCGATAAATTTGGTAATCGCGCTAAACTGGACGATGATTTTAATGATACCTGGTTTGAATATGGCGCAGGCGTTGCTTTCCAGGGCAGCAAAAACAGCTATTTCTATCTGGATGTGGAACGCAGTGCCAGCAGCGATTATAAAAAGGACTGGCAGTGGAATGTAGGCGCCAGCTGGACCTTCTAAAAACGGGTCTTGCCTGCGCAGTTGGACAAAATAACGAATATTTGCAGTAACTGCCGGCCTGTTTTGACAGGCCGGCAGTTTTGCTGAGAAAGTAAGATTTTGTGAAATAAAACCGAAAAAGCTTGTCAAAAAGCGGCTTTAAGTAGATAATTATAATGTATGAGTATGTGTAAATGTAAATTGGGATAAGGCGGGTAAGCATGGGCGATACCGAAAAGACGGCAGGCAACAATAATAAATTTTTAAAAGGTACACTGATCTTGACGGTTTCAAGTATCGTTGTCAAGGTCATCGGCTCGCTGAACTGGATCATTTTATCGCGGGTCTTGGGCGGCGAGGGCATCGGCCTTTATCAGATGGGTTTTCCGATCTACCTGATGGCGATTACTTTGTCGTCGGCGGGGATACCGGTAGCCATTTCGATCATTACGGCGGAAAAACTGGCGCAGAAGGATTTTCTGGGCGCTAAACGAGTCTTTAATGTTTCGCTGCAGCTGCTGTTCGTTACCGGGCTGGTTTTTGCGTCGGCGCTCTTTTTCGGGGCCCAGTGGCTGATCGATCATCACTGGATCCGTGACGGCCGTGCTTATTATTCGATCATTGCTTTGGCTCCGGCCGTATTTTTTGTTACGTTTTTAGCCAGCTTCCGCGGTTATCTGCAGGGCTGGCAGATCATGACGCCGACGGCGGCTTCCGAGATCGTGGAGCAGCTGATGCGCGTGGTGACGATGATCGTTTTTGCGAATATGTTTATGCCGTACGGCCTGGCTTATGCGGCAGGCGGCGCCAGTATGGGCGCAGGCGTAGGCGCTTTCTGCGCTTTACTGGTCCTGATGTGGTTCTACAGGCGGCTCAAGCATAAGCTGAAAGAGGATCTGCAGCATCAGAACCCGCTGGCAACGAGAGAATCGGCGCGGGCCATCATCAGCCGTCTGCTGCGTCTGGCGCTGCCTGTGTCCATGTCCAGCCTGATGCTGCCGGTAGTGGCTAATCTTGATCTTTTGATCGTGCCGCAGCGGTTGGAAGCGGCTGGCTTTCATATCAGCCAGGCGACGGAATTTTTTGGTTATCTGACAGGGATGGCCGTACCGCTGATCAATCTGGCGACTATTTTTACTGCTGCTATGACGATCAGTCTGGTGCCGGCGATTTCCGAATCGCGGGCGCTAAATGATGTGTTCGGGATCAGGGCCAAGACCAGGACGGCCTTCAGGGTCGCTTTGATCATTACCTGTCCCTGTTTTGTCGGGATGTATTTTCTGGCGGAAAAAATAGCGGCACTGATTTATAATGCTCCCGGTGCGGCGTCGGCTATCCAGACGATGAGCGTGGGGATCATGCTGCTGGGACTGCACCAGATTAGTACGGGTATCCTGCAGGGCCTGGGGCGGACTTCGATTCCGGTCATCAATATGATCCTGGCGGCAGCAGTCAAGGTGTTTTTGAGCTGGACGCTGACGGCGATACCGACTTTGGGTATTCGGGGCGCGGCGATGGCGACGGTGGTTGATTTTGGTCTGGCGGCCATTTTGAATATGATCTTTATTTACAAATATACGGGCTTTGCCCTGTCCTTTGGCGGTGTGTTCAAACCCGCGGCGGCTGCTGCTGTTATGGGCGCTGCCGTTTACGGCGTGATCACGCTGACGGCAGACTGGGGCGCCTGGGCGATCCTGGCGGCGATGGCCGTGGCCGTACCTGTGTATGGCGGCGTATTGCTGGCTGTGGGCGGTATGGGCAAGGACGATTTGGAGAGCCTGCCTTTTATTGGGCGCAGGCTGCTGGCCGCCGGTCAGAAATTAGGGTATTTTAGATAAGAAGGTAGAAGCATGGAAGAAAAAGATTTACAGCGGCAGGAAGAGTATACTTTTACAGTACCGCGGGCCGAAGGGCAGAAGGTCTATCATTTAGGGGCCAGACGCTTTAAAATGCTGGCCGGCGCGGTCTTGATCTGTACTGTCTGTATGGCGGGCGCGCTTGTTTATATGGGCTATAATTTTTATCAGTTCCGGCAGGAGCGCGCTGATTTTTTAGAATATCAGGCGAAAAAAGGCGAGCTGGAAGCGCAGCTGCAAAGCCTTTTGGCAGACAATGAAAAAATGCTGCGCGATATGTCCGAGATCACGACGCTGGAAACCAAGCTGCGCCGTGCGTTGATCCGTGATACCGACAGTACGAAGCTGGGCAGCGACCTTGGCGGTACGACAGGAGCGGCGGCGAACGCCGGCAGCACGCCCCGGTATTTGGGGCAGGGCGGCCCTGCTGACTTGGGTGTGAAGGAAATGGCGGCTGTGCTGACGGCGCAGAATAAAAATATGGCGCAGCAGATCGATGAGAAAAAAACTTCGATGAGTGAACTGCTTTCGGAGCTGGAAGGGCGCAACAATAAACGTTCGGTTTTTCCTGACCTGTGGCCGACTAAAGGCGGTACGGTCAGCTCGCCCTACGGCGGACGGTCAGGTCCGATTGGCGGCGGCTATGACTGGCATCCGGGCGTGGATATTGCCGTTGATTTCGGCGAGCCTGTTTACGCCAGCGCGATGGGTACGGTAGAGGTCGCCGGCTGGAACGGCGGTTATGGCCGTTATGTGCGTATCGACCACGGCAACGGTTATGAAACGGCTTACGGACATATGAGCGGCATTGCCGTTGCGCCCGGTCAAAGTGTGCGCAAGGGCGAGATCATCGGCTTTGTGGGCAGCAGCGGTTACAGCACCGGCCCGCACGTGCATTTTGAGGTTTTTGTCGACGGTCAGAATGTGGACCCGATGTATATGCTGAAGATCGGCCAGAGGCTGAATAAATAACGGTGTAAAAGATAAAGAAAAAAGAAAGGCGTTGCTTCCCAGGAAGCAACGCCTTTTTTATGTCTTCAGACAGTTTTAAATGATCGTAATTCAAGCTAGATAATAAAAAATCATTTGCAAGAAACAACCGCCCGCTATGCATGTGTGCATAGATTATCAAACAAAAACTTATCATTCCACGTAGAAGCGTAATCATATAGGTCATTCTGACAGGAAAGGAATGATGAGTTAATGGCTGATAAATTAAATGTCAAGGAATACGAAGTCCCTTAGTGAAGTGCATATTTGCAGCAAATCGGCTCTCTGCCTCATCGTTAGAATAACGGTGAGGTTATTTTTTTTGGAATAAAAGCAGGTATAAAAAAGTTATCAGTTGCAAGACAAGCGAAAAAAAATCTAAAACGAACAAAAAAGTCTTGCGGGGGGGGACAATTATGCTAATATAATTTAAAGAATGATAAATTTAAATTTGTTAATTAATTATCCTGAAGACAAATGAATTAAAGGAAGCGAAATGATTGGGCTTTTTATGCAGCTTGAGAAGAGTAGAAACTTACTGCTCTTTGCAATAAAAAATCAAAAAGGGGAATAGTGTATGAAAAAGTTAAAAAAAGGAAAATTAGAAAGAAACTTAGCGATTTTCTTAAGTACCTGTGTTTTTGCCGGGAGCGGTTTCTATTTTGCCAACACAGTACAGGCGGCTCCTGCTATTGGGAGTGGGACAGGTACAAATTCAGTTATTGCGGGAGAAAATGTTACGGCAAGTGGTGAAAAGGCCATTGCTGTTGGCGCTAACAGCGAGGCAAGCGGTGAAAATGCGATTGTTGTCGGTGATAACAACAAGGCAAATGGTGGCTATGCTATTGCTGTTGGTCGTAGTAATACAGCAAGTGGGGCGTTTTCCAGTGCCTTTGGTGACACAAATACAGCAAGTGAGCAAAATGCCAGTGCTTTTGGCACTAATAATACGGCAGGCGGCAGAAATGCCAGTGCTTTTGGTTATTACAATAAAGCCAACGGTTTTGACTCCAGTGCTTTTGGTGCCGGCAACGATGCAAGAGAAACGTATGCCAGTGCTTTTGGCGCTTATAATACAGCAAGTGCCGAGTATACCAGTGCTATTGGTGTTGTAAATGTGGCAAGTGGGATGGCTGCCAGTGCTGTCGGTTCTTATAATACAGCAAGCGGAGAGGGTTCCAATGCTTTTGGTTATTACAATACGGCGAGCGGTATGCATGCCAGTGCCATTGGTTTTACCAATAAGGCAAGCGGTAAAAATGCCAGCGCTGTTGGCTATAATAATATGGCCAGCAATACGAATGCTAATGCTTTTGGTTATGACAATGAAGTGCTGGCTGCTAACAGTACCGCTGTTGGTACTGCTAATTATATAGCAGGTACCGCTGGCAATGCTAACGCTTTTGGCTATTTAAATATGGTAGAGGCTGCTAACAGTACTGCTGTTGGTAATTCTAATCATATAGCAAGTTCTGCTACGGATTCTTTTGCTTTTGGCAGTAATATCGAGATGACGTTGAAAGACAGCGTCGCGTTAGGCAGCGGATCTGTCGCGGCGGCGATCAATAATGTTAAGGGCAACAGCAGCTATACTAAGTGGGCTGGCGTCGATGACGTTGTAGGCGTGGTCAGTGTAGGGCGCAGCGGCGGGACACGCCAGATCCAAAACGTGGCGGCGGGTCGGGTCAGCGCTGATTCGACCGACGCCGTCAACGGCAGTCAGCTCTATGAAGTAGCCCAGAAAGCCGCCCAGCAGACTACAGTATCTTCCGGCGACAGCAATGTCGTTGTTACGCCGACAACGAACGGCAGCGGCGGCTCTGATTACGAAGTAAAACTGGGCGATAAGCTGGATGTCGGCGGTAACGGCACTGCCGTCATCGACGGCACAGGCGACGGTAAGATCACTGTCGGCACCGGCGGCAAAGTAGTTCTCGACGGCAGCGACGGCTCAGTCAAAGCCGGCGGCGTCACTATCAATAAAAATGATGAAGGCACTGTCAATGGCCTGACCAATACGACCTGGGACCCGGATCATATCACCAGCGGCCAGGCGGCTACCGAAGACCAGCTCAAAGCTATCCATGACACAGCGTCTAACGCTGCAACCGAGGCGGCCAAACACAGCACCGTATCGGCCGGTGATAATAACCTGATCGTCGATAACAGCGGCACTAATGGTACTGGCGGTATCGATCACCAGGTCAGGCTGAACGATGTGATCGAGATCGGCTCCGGCGCTAACAAAGTCACTGTCGATGGCAATAACGGCAAAGTGGGCGGGCTGACTAACACTACTTGGGACGCTGATAATTATGCGACCGGGCAGGCAGCTACCGAAGATCAGCTGAAAGCCGTGCATGACAGCGCCGCTAAATATGACGTCGACAGCAATGGCAACCTCAATAAAAACAAGATCACTTTGGAAGGTACTGGCGGCACCAAGATCGGTAACGTCGCCGCAGGCGAAGTAAGCGCCACCTCGATGGATGCCGTCAACGGCAGTCAGCTCTATCAGGTCAAACAGGACATTAACAACATCAATCACGATATTAGCAAGCTGGGCGACGAGATCGACAGCGTCGGCGCGCTCTCGGCAGCAATGGCCGGTCTGCACCCGCGCTTCCAGGACGGTAATAAGGGCGAGCTGGCTATGGCCTACGGTGGCTACGGCGGTAAAAGCGCTTTAGCAGTAGGCGGCTTCTATGCCCCCAACGAAAAAGTCATGTTCTCGCTGGGCATGGGTATCAGCGAAGGCGGCAGCAAAATGGGCAACTTCGGCGTCAACTTTGCGCTGGACCGCTCGCCGGATCGCAAAAAAGAACATCGCATTTACACCCGTACGGAAGTAGATACTTCGCTGGAAGCGCAGGATCAGAAGATCCAGCTGCTGTTAGCCAAAATAGAAGAACAAAGTCATGAAATAGAGTTGCTGAAAGAAAAAATCCAATAAAGTCAGAATTGATTTTTGCAAAGTTTTTTAACCCTCTACTTTGCTTAAATATTTCCCCATAAATGCTCCGGTCTTTTAGATTGGGGCATTTATTATTTATGTCTTCAGATAGTTTTAACTGCTTTTGTTTCAAGTCAGTAAATTAAAAGCAGTTAAAAAAATAACCACCCGTGAAACGGATGGTTATGATTTATTTTCAGCCTAATTTACGTTCAACCATTTTTACCAGAACAGCAGTGCCGCTGGGCAGCGCTTCTTTGTTCAGGTGCATATCCTGATGATGCAGTCCGGGATCTGCCGCTGCGCCGACGCCAAAGTAAGCCGCTTTGATATGGGGATATTTGTTGACGAAGTAATGGAAATCTTCGCCGCCGGGATTGACAAGTTCTTTAGCCAGTTTTTCTTTGCCGACGACTTCGACGATACATTCGGCAACTTCTGCGGTCAGTTCGTCATCGTATTCAGCAGCGGGGATCACGCCGTCAGGAGTAGTGACTTCGGCGGTTGCGCCGACAGCCACTGCCGCATTGGTCACCGCGCGGCGCAATTTCTCTAAGAGTTCAGTCATGGCTTCGTTAGTTTGTGCTCGTGTATCAACGATCATTTTTACTTTGTCAGGAATAATATTGGGGGCTGTTCCGCCGCCGCTGATACTTGTGACCTTGCAGGACCAGGGTACGATGGGATTGATCTTGATGGCAGCGATCACATTGATAGCAACAGCTGCTGCTTCGATAGCGTTGACGCCCAGATGCGGCCGGGCGCCGTGGCTGGAAAGGCCGTTAATGGTGACATGTACGAACGTGCTGGCCGCATGACGTACAGCAGGTGACATTTCGCCATAGGCAATATCCTGTATAGGACGGATGTGCAGACCAAGTGCTATATCGACATCTTCAATGACGCCGGCGTCAATAACGGCCAACGCGCCTTTTAAGGTTTCTTCACCCTGCTGGAACAGGATGCGCAGCGTGCCGCGCTTAACTTTGCCGACCAGTTCGGAGGCAGCTGCCAAAAGCATGGCAGAATGTGCGTCGTGACCGCAGGCATGGATATTTTTCTTCTTGCCGTCGATGAGAAAAGGCAATGCGTCCATATCGGCACGCAGCATCATCACTGGTCCGGGCTCGGCGCCTTTGATTTCGCCGATAACGCCGGTGCCGCCGATATTACGGGTAACTTTGTAGCCCATTGCCTCTAATTTATCTGCCAGGTAGGCAGAGGTTTTAAATTCTTCAAAACCAAGTTCAGGAATTTGATGTAAGTCGTCGTAAATATTGCGCGGATCTAATTTGTTCATAATGCATCGTTCCTTTGTTTTAAAAATTAAAGCGGGCATTACGCTTTAAGGTAATTATAGCATTAACATGACTAAGAAGCAAAAAAGGCGCAGCAAAAGCTGTGCCTTTAGATAGAAAGATTTATTTACCGAGGATGATCGAAGTCAATGTGATCGGATCGACATATTTGCCGTCTTTATAGACACGCATATTACCGCTGGCGATTTCATCGATCAGGATCACTTCGTCGTTGTTGTAACCAAATTCAAATTTGATGTCGTACAGATCCAGACCCATTTTAGCCAGGTCGGCAGCAACGATCTTGGTGATTTTCAGGGTTTGTTCTTTCATGCTGTCAAACATTTCCTGGCTCATGATACCCAGAGCGGCTAAACCTTCGGAAGTGATCAGCGGGTCGCCTTTGGCATCGTCTTTCAGAGTTGCTTCGACGTAGCCGCCTTCAAGAATGGTACCGTCGGCGATATAGTCGCCATAACGGCGGATGAAGCTGCCGGTTGCTTTCAAACGGCAGATGACCTCAAGGCCTTTGCCGAATACTTTAGCAGGCAGGACTTCCATAGTGGCGTTGTCGATATCAGCGCTGACATAGTGGGTTTTGACGCCTTCTTTTTTGAGGATCTCGAAGAAATGGATAGAAGTTTCGAGATTGGCTTTGCCAATGCCTTCGATAGTCAGGCCGATACTGTTTTCACCGGGATCAAAAACACCGTCTTTACCGGTGCAGTCATCTTTGAATTTTAAGAGTACATTGCCGTTTGCCAGGGAATATACTGTTTTAGTTTTGCCTTCGTAAATTTTTTCCATTGGTAACAACCCTTTCACTTTTAAAAGTATTGGAACTATTACAATATTATATAATATTTGGTCTCTTAGTGGCAATAGAAGAAAAGAGGAATTTTCTTTAATTTGACATGTCCAGGCGAATGTGATATTTTGAAATCAAAGAAAACAGACAGGCGGTGGCGTAAATGATCAATATCTCGATACCTGCGATCTGGATCGCATTTTTGGGCGCTTTAATCGGTGCGATGCTGGGTGTGGCTTTATCCTTCTGGTTTATTAAAAAAGAAGTACAGCGGGAAGTAAAACGGATCGAAAACGAATATAAATATCTTTTGGTACAGGGGTTAGTCGGCGGCGTTATGAAATACTTTTTTAAAGAAGAGGACGGCGTGAATACTGCTGCTGCAGAAAAAACGCAGACAGAAAAACAGTGCTGACGGCAAGTTAAAAAACAGGTTTCCTGAGCAAGAACAGGGAGCCTGTTTTTTTATTCTGAGAGTGGTGCTGCAAGAAAAAATTGGCGATAGGTTAAAGCTGACGCAATACTGACATGGACGAAATTTTTTTTGATTATTTTAAAAACAGCTAAAACAGTATGGATAAAATCATAAATACAGCGTATTGGAAAACAAGAACGGTCAATTAATAAATATAGATAATAGATAGCATAGAGTTGAAAAGGTGAAAAATATTTTGTACAATAGTTACAGTTATGTTGATACTAAAAAATAAAGGGAGTGAATTTTTATGAAATTGAAAAACATTGTTTCTGTACTGCTTGCGGCAGCTGTTCTCGGCATGACAGCCATAGGCTTTGCCGCTGACAGACCCAGCCCGCTGACACTGACCAGAGCCGCTATTGCAGCTGCTAAAAACGAGATCCCGGCCAGCTGCGATTTTCAGGGGTATAAGACTCAGGACGAGAACAGCCTGATCACTTTTCAGGACCCGGCTACTTTAGAGTATTACTTTGTAACGGTTGCTACCGCAACGTCTAAAGTAGAAGAAGTCAAAGTCGAAGGCGCAGTTTTTGTTTTAGGCAGCACCGTCATCAACAAAAATCAGGAGGATATCGAAGCCGCAGTGCTGGCTGCTTATCCTGACGCGCGTGACATTGCAGTAAGTCTGGTTAAAGACGGCAATAATTCTTATTATCAGGCTTTTTTTGCAGGTGACCGCTTTAAAGGCGAGCTGAAATTCAACCCCGCGACCGGCGTGATCATTGAACGTGAATTAGAGTATTATTGAGGTTGAGTATGTTTGGGTGACGGAACAGGCCTTGCATTTGCAGGGTCTGTTTTTGTTACGCAGCAGTTTAGAAATAAGTTCGCCAAAGATAACTGAGCGGCATCACAATAAATAAAGCCGGCAGGGTGTTTGCTATGCGGAAGTCTTTCAGTTCGCAGATGCGAAACCCGGTAATAATAGCTAAAATACCGCCGCAGGCCATAAAATCGCCAATCATCAGAGGATCGGTAAGCGGCATGATAAAGCTGGCGCTCCAAAAGAGGAGGCTAAAAAAAAGAAACTGCGGGATGGCAATACAGGCAATCATGGGTCCCATATGGGCAGCGAAAGCAAACGCTGCAAAAATGTCCATAACAGATTTAGTTAGAAGGACGGTACTGTCACCATTGACTCCTTCGCCAATGGCGCCGAGAATACCAGTGCTGCCGGTACAGAACAGCATAAGCAGACCTACGAAGCGGCTGATATAAGTATCGTTATCGGCTGTGGCAGTATTGGTAAGGCGTTCGATATAAATTTTAAGCTTGAGAGATACAAATTTGATCTGGTCCTCTATTTTGAGCGCTTCACCGATGATTGTACCTACGATAAGTGCTAAGGTAACGGCTGGCATCGATTTTATATTTTGCAGCAGAATGATACCGATAATGATCGAACAGTATCCAAATAACCCATAAAGTGATTCGCGCATTTGTGTCGGCAGCAACCTTCCTAAAAAACTGCCGAGTAGACCGCCAATCAGCACGCAGGCTGAATTTACAATAATTCCAATAGACATGTTTTTACCTCCTTGTAAAAAATCGCATCATTATAACATTTAGTTTTAGATAATGCAAACATCAAAACAGAGTATATCGGTAAAAATAAAAAATGACCCGTTTCCGATATTTGCCGGAGATGGGTCATTTTATTTGTATTTCTATTTTATAAATATATTCATTGATTGCGTCTGTAAGCCAGAAGTTTTTTACCGATGTGATATAAATATCCGATACAGGCAGAAGTTTATTGTCAGAGCAGTATTCTGAAAGTGCGTTGATATATTTATCATAATTGTCCATATAAATCCCCTGGAAATAAAGGGTAAGATAGGTTCCGCCGGGTTTTATCATACATTGCGGGTAAGCGGTTTCAGTAAAAACAGGATAGAAATAATATTTGATATGGCGGGGTGCTTTCAGATCGCGAAGAGTGTCTTTATCGACAATATAGCCAAAAGTATGATTGTTAAGTGGTATATGTTCGGCCAAGTCGATAAAAAGACTGGCCGAGATTTTTGTTCTGTCTTTAAAGTTCATTTTAGGCGCAACCGTTTGGCTTAAACACAAAAATTCATCTCCCGTTTGGACAGTCAGGATTTTATTAAATTTAATGTTTTCTAATTGCTGAAGATTGATGATGGAATGGTGCAGTTCATTTTTTAGACTGATCATTTTTTCGATCATGTGTTCAAGAAGCGTTTCACGGTCAGCGAGGAGCTGCTGATAGTTAGAATAGGACTTGTTTGCCAGATAGCTTTTAATTTCTGCCAGCGGAATATCGAGTTTACGCATTGTTAAGATCAATTCCAGGGCAAACAGTTGGGTCCGCTTATAATAGCGGTAGCCGTTTTCTTCAACAACTTCAGGCGTGATCAGGCCTAAGCTGTCGTAATAAAGCAAAGTTTTACGGGGGATTTTACAAAGACTGGCCAGTTCGCCTGTCGTAAAATAATTGTCAATTGGTTTTTTCATAAAAAAAATAAACTCCCTCTTGACTGTCTAGTAGCCATACATAGTAATATGCTATATATGATATTATAACATATAGTTGTGGATATAAAATAGAATACTTTATTATAAAATACAGAAAATGAATATTGCTGTTATCAGGTGACGCAGGTCTTAATAGAGAAGTTGGGTGCAAAGCCCGCACGATCCCGTCGCTGTAAGAGTGAGCAAATCCATATTTATGTCACTGGAGTTATCCGGGAAGGCTTGGAGGCGCGATGAACTTGAGTCAGAAGAACTGCCTGATGATAAAATTTACTGCTGCGTGAGACAGTGAGGTAATGATGTGGTTGAAAACCGTTTAATACCTTTTGCCGTGGCAGAAGGTATTTTTGTTTGCTAATAAAAGCAGAAGCAGCTGCGGCTATGAAGGATAGGCAGATGTGAAGCTTTTATTTCAATAAAAAAGTTATGAAAGGAAGTTGAACGTGTTGAAAAAGAGTATGGGTAAGAGTGCACTGATGGTAGCACTTATAACTGGCAATGTCATCTGGGGGGGTACAGCAGTATATGCAGAAGAAGGTCTGCAGCAGTTTAATCTGGATCAGATGGTGGTAACGGCTACCAGAACCATGAAGGAGCTGCAGGAAGTACCTTCTAGCGTCAGTGTTGTGACGGCTCAGGACATTGAGGAACGAAATATCAATTCTGTGCCGGAAGCACTGCAGACTTTACCAGGAGTTTATATGAGTCAGGTGGCACAGGGAGGAATTCAGATCAGGGGCTTCAGCTCCAGTGATATTTTGGTCTTGTTAGACGGGCTGCCGATGAATACTACTTATAATAATGGTATGGAATGGGAAATGGTACCTGTTGAAAGAATTGCCCGTATAGAAGTTGTAAGGGGTGCCGGTTCTTCTTTGTATGGCGGTCGGGCAGTGGGCGCGGTCGTTAATATCATCACGAAGGATAATCCTAAGAAAAAAGGCGCTGATGTAAATGCCGTAGTCAGCTATGGCAGTAATAATACCTGGAAAAAAGCTTTGTATGCAGATGTTAAGGCTAATGAAAAACTGTCTTTTGGCATCGGCTATGAAAACAGAAAATCTGACGGCTTCAGAGGTTATTATTATACAGGTAGCGCTAGTAAAGGATCTGGGGCTGTAAAACCTGATCATGAACTGCCGCAGCTCAGCGGCGGTAAATATATTTTAGGTGGACGCGGTGAAAAGGTTTGGGAAAATGAAAATATTTCGGCCAATATCAAGTATGATTTTGATAAAGACAGATCTTTAAAATATACATTTATCCACACAGAAAGTGAATACCGTTACCAAAATCCCTGGACGACAATATATGAAAACGGAAAACCGGTTTTTAACGGTAATGTAGATGTGGGCAATGGTATGGTAGTGAAACCAGGCCTGAGCACCTATTTAGGTTATGATGGACGGAAAGAATCTGATCTGCATACCTTGGCTTATAACGATAACAAAAATAAATTCAGCACCAGTTTTGGTTATCTGGACATGAAGAGCAATGGTTTTAGTAGTCCCAACATTCCTAAATCTACTGATTGGACGGGTGCCGGTACTGATTCCTTCTATCCCGGTGAAACCTATAATTTTGATGTGCAGAAGGCCTGGGACAATGTCGGCAAACATACGATTTTAGTAGGCGGAAGCTTTAAACAGGAGAGCTTTGACCAGTTGCGTAAATACTTGAGTAACTGGCGCGATCATGATTCTGTCATCGGATCACTTGGTAATAACGGCGTTTATGAAAATCATGGCGGCAAAGCGCGGAATATAGCTTTATTTGTGCAGGACGAATATCAGATCAGCGATCCGCTGACGATGTATCTGGGTGTTCGTTACGATCATTTTACTAAAATGGATGGCAAAAGCAGGTATTATGATAAAAATACAGGTGCTTTAAAACGTGCGCTGGATTATGATGAAGTGAGCTATAATGAGATCAGCCCGAAGATAGCTTTTGATTATAAAGCTGATGACAGCACCAATTACTACGTTTCTTACGGTCATTCCTTCAATCCGCCGCCTCTGTATCAGGTCTATCGCGATGGTGGCGGTAGTATGGGTGGGGTAGTAGCGAACCCTGATCTGGATCCGGAAACGTCGAATACCTTTGAGATCGGCATGAAGAAAAAACTATCTCAGCAGACGGATTTGGCTGTTTCGTTGTATCAGGTCAAAACTGATGATAAAATATTATATACTTCCCATTATCAACCGGGGACGTCGACTGTAGAGTATAAAAAATATGAGAACTACGGCACGGAAAAACGCCGTGGCGTAGAATTTACTATAGACCACAGGTTTAATGATAACTGGGGAACATATTTTAATTATGCCTGGCAGCAGGGTAAGGTGAAACAAAGCACAGTGGCAGGGACTAATTTAAAAGAGTCTAACAGTGCAGACTATGGTATTCCCAAGCATCTGCTTCATGCAGGTGTCAATTATAATAAAGATAAATTCAATGCCATACTGGATTGCCAGTATGTAAGCGCACGTCAGGCTCCGGATGACGTTACCGGCGAGTATGGGGCGGAGGACGCGTATTTTATTGTCAATACAGCGTTGAATTATGAAATCGCTAAAGGTACAGTTTTACAATTCGGCATCAATAATCTGTTTGACAAAGAATTTTATGCCAGCGAAGCAACTTCCGGTAGGACCTATAATGTGAGCCTGCGCTACAGCTTTTAAATAAACCGGGTCAGGGCAGGGGACATCCCTGTCCTGACCCTTTATGAAAGTGAAGATGAAAATGGGTTTTCGATATAAACGCCTTTTAGGGTATGTTTTAGGTTTTGTTTTATTCTATGCTCCCTTTGCGCTATTTCAAAAAATAATATTTTTTATTTTTACAGGAACATGGCAGCAACTGACTATTCACAGTCTGTGCCTGCGCATCCAGACGGAACATTTATTCGATGGGAAATTGCTGACGATGTCGGTGCCTTTTCTGGCGTGTCTTGTGATTTTATTGGCAGTTACATTGTTTTTAGGACCTGTGTTTTGTGGCAGGTTATGCCCAGCGGGAGCTTTTACCGAATATTTGAGTAAAATTATACCTGCCAAATTGCAAATAAGCTGGCGTACTTATACCGAGATCGCGCCGCTGCGCTATGGCATGCTGGCCGGGTTTGTAATATTGCCATTTTTTGATAGTCTGTTGGCCTGCGCATACTGTAATTTCTTTTTATTTGATTTGTTTGTTAACTATTTTATTTTTGGTTATTTCATTTCTTTGACTTCCAGTATGATTTTAACTTTGTTTTTATGGGCCGGTTTGTTTGGACTCTTTACTAAGGGCGGCCGTGGGTTCTGCAATTTTTTGTGCCCTGTAGGTGCTGTGCAGAATCTGTTGTATTCATTCAGTCGCCGCCTGCCGTTCGTCTATAAGTTAAAGATAGACAGCCAAAAATGTATCGGCTGCCAAAAGTGTGTACAAACTTGCCCGATGGAAGCGATGACGATGCACAATAACAAGGCTGCCAGCTGCGTCCATAACTGTATTCTGTGTGGTGCTTGCATGGCTGAATGTCCGGAACAGGCAATCAGATATGAGAGGTAAAAAGATGAAAAACAGGAGCATAACTTTTTTAGCAGCCATGGGTATACCGGTATCGACGGCGACAGGCATTTCCGGTTGTACAGGCGTCTGCGGCAGCTGCCAGCTAAGCTGCGTACCGGGTGTGCTGGCGGTTATTATTTTAGGCGGCAAGGTGCTGAGCAGAAAAATAGCGGCAAAGAGGCGGGCTGGTTATGAATAAAGCGAGCATAAAAAAACTGACACTGGCTGTACTTGCTGTTACGATCATGGTTTTACTGGGTTTGTTCAAAGCGCAGAATGACGGCGACCGCAGTTTTCACAGAATTGATCTAAGCAAAAATGACAATGTGGAATGCAGCGTAGATATAGGGCATATGGGCCTGCTGAAATACTGGCTGGAACCGAATGTTTTTACGGTAACGCTGCGTTGCCGCACTGGTGATGATATGCTGAAACTGCGTTGCGAAGCAGAAGGTGTAGACGCCATAATTTCGCAGGGGAGCAAAAAAGGCATTTGGAAAAAGCTGAGTCCTGAAGATATTTTAGTAAAACGCAGTAAAAATACAGTGCCGATAAATTTAGAGGTGGCGGTGCCGGAAAAAAATATCTACAGAAAAAATGTGCAGACCGGACAAATAAAAATTTGGAATAATGACGAGCTTTATTCCGTAATAAACTTAAAGATTATCAATTCCAAGTATTGATAAAACTTTTTGAAAAAGCCTTGCCGAAAATATCGGCAAGGCTTTTTCATTATACTTCAAAGTTGTTATGGGAAGGATTTATAAATATATTAAAAGAAATAGTCTTTGTTAGTGAATACGATTTTATTTTTGTATTTTAATAGAAACCTGCGTGAGATAGTCTTGATATGTTGAGGCCAGCCAATAATTTTTCAGTGGCAAAATATACAGGTCGCCGATGAGTTCAAATTGATTCTGGGCGGCTAAGTCTTTTATTTGTTTGGCGACACGTTCGGCATTGCTGCAGTAAGTACCGGGGAAATTAATAGATAGATATAATCCGGCCGTTTTGACTTGAAAATATTCGCTTTGTAAAGGCATACTTATTTCAGTAAAGCACCTGTCAGTATAATAATATTTGCCGTCTAAGAATTTTTGATTATTTAATATCCAGCCAGTTGTACGTTTTTTAAAGTCTTTTTTTGAATAAGCACGTCTGTTATGCTGCATCATGATCATCAATCTGTCTTTACTAGACATCTCGTCGTTGAGATCATCGCTGATCATTAGATATTTTTCTTCCTGGTATCCCAAAGAAATCTGGCTGGACTGGATAGATTTTATGGAACTCAAAACATTATCGGCTTGCTGCAGACTCTTTTTCAGATTTTGTAAACGCTGTATTTCAAGTTCACATCTTTTATCCTGTTCGGTGATAGCAGTGTGGAGGTTCTCTAAGCCCTTTTCTTCCAGATATTGTTTGATATCGTTAATAGAAAAGTCCAGCTTACGTAGATTGACTATTATTTCTAATTGAAAATATTGTTTTAATGAATAGTAGCGATAGCCGTTTTCAGCAACATATTCAGGGACCAGTAATTTATGGCGGTTATAAAATAAAAGGGCTTGTTTGCTTATATTAAATAATGCTGCTAATTCGCCTGCGGTAAACAATTCATTTTTATTAATGTTCATAGTATGCCTCCGGGAATTTCTTTATTGACTGGATACCAAGTATATGGTATATTATAGCATAAGATATCAAAAAGCAAATATAATTATATTGATAACAAGGTGTTTAACTTAAAAGTAAACGGTGCAAAACCTACGATCACGTCGCTGTAACAGCAAGAGCTGGAGTCAGCAGCTGCCTTGTTATGATTACGAAGTCCTGCGAGAGATAAGGCTGTAATCTAAGCTGCATTGTTGGTGCAGCATTTATACCTTTCCGTAGAACGGGAAGGTTTTTGTATTTAGGAAAGGGTGGCTCGGGTGGCAGAAATAGTTGTTTTTACTAACGTCGAAAGGCAGTTTCAGCGTTTGGAACAAGCCAGAAAAAATTTAAAGAATGATGGTCTGTTAAACTGCAGTTGTAAAAGCATTTTCTTTGGCAGCGAATCATGTTGGAATAAAAATTATGAAAATTTACTTGCTTCTGCTTCTGTTATTATTTTTTGCTGGCAGGGATCCATATGCCATAGCGATTTAAGTGCAAAAAGTAAAGCCTTTTTGCAACGTTGCAATGTAAAATTTGCGATGTTTTCGACAACTGAATTGGAAGCTGATGGAGAGCGCGGCTTTACGGAAGCTGAGCTGAAACTTATCCGTCAATATATCGTTTACAGTGGACTTGAAAATTATAAACAATTATGGCTTTGGCTGCAGGCAGGTTTTGCCGGTGGGAAACATGTATATAATGCGCCTGCAGAGCTGCCGTGGCATGGCATTTGTAATTTTTCAGGGAGAGATTGTTCCGCGGTTGAAAAAGCAGTTATTGGCATTTTATTTTCGCGTGAAAATTGGATATGGCAAGAAACGGTTTATTTGCAGGAGCTGATTAAAGAAATTGAAGCAAATGGGATGAGGGCGCTGCCGATATTCTGCTTATGGAGCGATAATGAAATACAAAATGCTCCTGGGATTTCTAAAGCAATACGGCAATATTTTTATAAAGATGGACGCTGCATTGTAGATGCGGTAATAAACACTTTTAAAGTGGGTTTGACACAAAGCAGCTTAAACGAAAAAGATTTTTTTTAAAAGCTTAATGTGCCTGTTTTGCAGGGCTATAATCTGTTGCGCGGGTACGACAAGTGGTGGGAGTCATTTACAGGTATGGATCCTGTAGAACTTTCATGTAATGTGGTACAACCAGAATTTGACGGAGTTCTGCATGGATTGCCGCTTTCCAGTAAAGAAACAGATGATTATGGGATCGCTTTTTATGCGCCTATACAGGAACGAATAGAAAAAATTGTAGCTAAGGCAGAAAAGTGGGCTGTTTTAAGGGCCAAAAATAATAGGGATAAAAAAGTTGCGATTATTTTTCATAACTATCCTCCTGCTAATGATAGTATTGGCAGCGCTCAGGGGCTTGATTCGCCAGCAAGCGTGGCAGCGTTATTAAGGAAAATGCAGGTTGAAGGTTACCAAACAGGTTCGTTGCCGCAAGACGGACGTATGCTGATTGAAATGCTAGCAGCCGGGTTTACTAATGATCGAAGTTTTTTGACAGAAAGTAAATTGAAAAAAGCTGTTGGGTCAGTTGCGAAAAAATACTATTGTGAGTGGTTTAAGCAACAGGATGCTTCAATACAAGCTGAAATGGAGTGCGAATGGGGTCCTGCACCCGGAAACGTATTTTATTATGATGATAAACTGATGATTCCGGGGATTGCAAGTGGAAATATTTATGTAGGTATGCAGCCACCACGTGGTTTTGGTGAAGATCCTGGCAAAATAATTCATTCGCCGGTGTGTCCTCCGCCGCATTATTATCTGGCTTTTTATGGCTGGCTGCGCAATACATGGCAGGCAGACGCTGTTATACATATTGGGACGCATGGTTCTCTGGAATGGCTGCCTGGGAAAAATGCCGGGCTATCCCGCAAATGCTATCCTGATCTGGCTTTAGGTGATCTGCCGGATATCTATCCCTACTATGTAACTATAGTAGGGGAAGGTATCCAGGCCAAACGACGTGGGTCGGCTTGTCTGATAGGGCACCTTAACCCGCCAAGCAGCCATGCTGAGACCTATGAAGATCTGGCTGAACTGGAAAAACTGCTGGACGAATATGCCCAGTTCAAAGTGGAGCACCCTGCCAGTGTTGGTATAGCAGAAGAGCAGATTATCAATAAAATTTCTGTAATGCATTTGGACGAAGATATACCACGCCATGAACTTGATGCCGACAGCTACATTTTAAAGATTCATGCCTATGTGGAGCAGCTTAAACATATGCAGATCAGGACCGGCTTGCATATTTTAGGAAAAGCACCTGAAGGTGAAGAACTGCTGGACTTTATTTTAGTTTTAACGCGGGTTGAAAATGGCTCGATACCTTCGTTGCCGCAGACTATTGCTGCTGCTTATGGTTTTGATTATTATGAGCTGGAAGCACGCAGCGGCGAAACCTTGGAAAACGGTCAAAGCGGTGCCGCACTGATAGAAAAAATATGGAATGACTGTAAAGCGGTGATACAGCATCTACAAGCTGCCGTTTTTAGCAAAGAAGGCCTCAATAGTCTTTTGGAAATAGAAACGGTTCAAGCGCTGTCTCTTAGTGAAGCTCAGCAGGAAAAGCTGAAAATTACAGCGGCATATATTTGTGATGTTATAGCACCTAATCTGGCACTGACCAGACAGGAGATAACGAATACTCTCAGAGCTTTGAACGGAGAGTACATCGAACCGGGCCCCGGTGGAGCAACTACAAGCGGTCGGGCTGATATTTTACCTACAGGACGCAACTTTTTTGGAGTTGATCCCAATAACCTGCCTACACCTGCGGCCTGGGAACTTGGAAAATTGTTGGCTGACCAGGTGATCATCCGTTACATCAGTGAAGAAAACGAATACCCTGAAAGCATTGGCATCGTTTTATGGTCTGATTCAAATATGCGCAGCAACGGGCAATGTATTGCCGAATTTTTATATTTGCTCGGCGTTAAACCTGTTTGGCAAAGAGGCAGTCAAAGGGTCATCGATTTAGAAATAATACCGCTGGCAGAATTGCAGCGCCCGCGTATAGACATCATGGCTCGGATCAGCGGTTTATTTAGAGACTCGATGGCAGCGGCCGTAGAATTATTAGAACAAGCAGTCGAAATGGTTGCCGGGCTTGATGAAACAACAGAAGAAAATTTTGTCAAAAAACATATCCAAAGTGATGTAGAAGCCTTGACCAGAGAAGGATTGACAGCAGAAGAGTCTGTCAATCAGGCCGCCTATCGCATTTTCGGCTGTCCGCCGGGTGGTTATGGGGCAGGTGTAGCACACCTTATCGAAGAGAAAAACTGGGAAAACATTGCTGACTTAGCCGACGTCTATGTACGATGGGGCGCCCATGCCTATGGTAAAAATAACAACGGTGATTTTGTTCCGCAGTTGTTTCGCAGACGCTTGAGTAATATTGATATTACTATCAAAAATATGGATAACCACGAAGTGCATTTACTCAATTCAGACGATTTCAACGCCTACTGTGGTGGTATGAACGTAGCAGTACGCAGTATTCGCGGCAAAATGCCTAAATGCTATATTGGCGATAGCGCCGACAAAGCCCATACAGAAACCAAAAGCCTTGATGAAGAATTTCGCAGGGTATTTAGAGGCGAATCCATGAACCCTAAATATTTGGAAGGAATGAAAAAACACGGCTACAAAGGCGCGTCTGATCTGGCGGCATTGGTAGCACATGCCTATGGCTGGGATGTTACCAGCTCGGTAATGGAAGACTGGATGTACGAAGGTTTTGCCGGAAAACTGGTTTTGGATGAAGACATGCGGCAATGGATGCAGGAAGTAAATCCATGGGCCCTGCAAAGAATAACTGAAAAGCTGTTAGAAGCAGAACAACGCCAGCTGTGGTCGCCGCTGCCTGAAACAAAAGGTGCACTAAAAAAAATCTACCTTGAGATTGAGGGTGAGCTGGAAGAAAAAAGTGATCTTTAAAGTTAAAATATTTTGTGTGACAATCTAAAAGCTATGCTGGGACTGATCAAGAATATGAAAATAGCAAAAATTGTGCTGAGTTATATTATTCTGGCTTTGGCAGTAATATCTACGAACGGCTGTGATAATGAAAAAAATATAGCATTACCTTATGTAAGTAAAAATACAAACTATCTGGGACTTAAAGATAGTAATGGAAATGTTATAAAAGGAATTAAACCACCGCAGAAAATCGTATCTCTGACGCTGCGTTCCGATGAAATACTTCTCGATTTAGCAGAGCCTGAAAATATTCGTGCTTTAAGCAAATGGGCGGACGACCCATTGATCTCGAATGTTGTTGAAAAAGCAAAAAATGTTTCGAGGCGGGCTGTAATCAACGAAGAAGCTATCATAGAACTTGAACCTGACTTAGTAGTATTATCACAATCTCAGCCCTATGACCTGGTTCATCGTTTAAGAAACATGGGCATACTTGTTTATGTATGTCCTCTAGCCAAAACAGTGCAAGATACCAAAGACATGATATTGGATCTGGGCATATTACTGAGACGGGAAGATGAAGCAAGAAAAATACTTGCTGACATGAACTTCGTGATAAATGATATCCAGAAGAAGGCAGACCAAATATCAGAAAGTGAACGGGTAACTGTCTATCGGTTTTCGGTAAGTGGCGGCAATGGCGGTAAAAACAGCTATTATGACGATATTTGCCGTCTAGCCGGAGTAATCAATACGGCAGGTAAAATGCACTTTAGGGGAACACAGCTTATGCCTAAAGAGCAGGTAGTGCAGATGAACCCTGATGTTATATTTTTACCGACTTGGGATTACAGTGGGAAAATAGATTTAGAAGAATATAAGAAAGAGATTATTAACGATCCTGCTTTACAAACTGTCAAAGCGATCCAAACGGAAAGTTTGTATGTTATTCCAGATAAACATATGCTGTCATCGTCTCAATATATGGTGGAGTGTATCAAAGACATTTATGAAGCTTGCTACGAAAGATAGGATAAAGCATATATCAGTTCAATAAAATATAAATGTATTATTGAAAGTTGCAATAGAGTAGTTTTGACCACAAAATGCATAATCATGTTTCTCTAATCGTTATAAAGTTATATTTAAACTAATGGAAACATATGGTATGGACTGGATAAGCAATAAATTAAATTTGTAACTTCAAGAAACGACTAATTTTTTTGCAATTACTGGTGGTAAGGTACTGTTTTATTGGTTGTTGATAAAGTAAAATGCTGTACGTCTGTACGAAATGAGTACAGTGAAAACTTTATTTCAATAATAAAAAAGATGAAAGGAAGTTGAGTATGTTGAAGAAGAGTATGAGTAAGAGTGCTATGATGATAGCACTGATAACTGGGAGTGTCATCTGGGGGGGTACTGTAGTACAATACATGCTGAAGAACCGGATCAGATATTTACACTAGATCCAATGATCGTGACTGCACAAAGAGCAGAAACTAGGGATTTGGAAACTCCGGCAACTACTAGCGTTATTACTGCAGAAGATATCGAAAATAAGGGGTTTGTGAGTGTTTTTGATGCGTTGGAGCAAACTATAGGTATTCAAAGTTATTCCTACACAGGTGGACAAGGAGATAACGGTAGTTCTACAGGAAGGACTTATATTAGGGGTTTAGATAAAGGAACATTGATTCTATTAAATGGAGCACCAATTAATCTAAATAATTATAATTCAACAGCTGGTATTCCAATATCTGCTGTTGAAAGAATTGAGGTTGTAAAAGGATCTAACTCAGTACTTTATGGCAGCGAAGCTATGGGCGGTGTTATAAATATTGTTACTAAAAAAGCTGGGAAGGTTCGAAATGACATTGCAATTACTGGTGGTAATATTAATAGAGCGTGGGAAGTTAATTCTCGGGGAGATAAATATATTGTAAGCTTTGGGCGAGAGTACTTTAAGGAATTTAAAAATTCATCAATGAAATATGATAATGCCTATGATACAAATAGAAGAGCTTACAACAAGGATAATCTGTTTGCAAGTGTTAGTATTTCTAAAGACTTGACTTTGAATTATATGCATACAGAAGCTAACAATACGGGTATGAATTATTTAAAGCCAGATGCTTCTTTAGCCAAAACCTCTTATAGTTATGATGATAAACGTGATAATGTTGCTTTGATATATGATGATAACAATAATAAAGTAAAATCAAATTTAACTTTTAATAGACGCAGAGTCGATGGGAAACAATATAAAACTGATGGAACTGTTGCCAGAAGTGGCAATAGCAGTAACTTTGTATTATACAGTATCAATTTTGATAATAATAAAAAATGGGATTTATCAGATAAAAGCAGTTTACTGGCTGGTTTTACTGCAAATAAAGAAAAATATAAAGAAATTGCAGATAGTTCACATGCAATTGATAGGGATAGCTTGGGTGTATATGTATCATATGATCATAAATACACTGATAGACTTTCTTCTGTTATAGGGCTAAGAGGACATTTTGTAAAAGATAATGGTTTCGATGGTGCTCATAATGCGTATTTGCCACAGTTACAGACTCTATATAAAATTAATGATGCAACAAGTTTGTATGTTAATGTTGGCAAAGCTTTTGAAATGCCAGCAGTAAATTCTAAATATTCAAGGTCTGGAACTGGAGCGAATAGTGCGTTAAAACCACAGGAGGGGTGGACTTATGAAACTGGAATAAAGCATATTACAGAAACAAGCTCAACTAAATTTGCTGTATTTAATATGCAAATGGATAATAAATTTGCTTGGCGTAAATATAATCAATTAGGTATTACTCCTCCTGCAGGAGTTGATCCTAATACTTATATTCAAGTTAATTTAGGGAAGTTCAGAAATACTGGTGTAGAGTTTGAATATAATAAAATTTTAAGTGAGAATTGGCAATATAATGCTGGATTTACGTACCAAAATCCAGAAGCAAAAGATTCAGGGACATGGGAACAGCAGTCTGCTAGGATTCAATTGACTACAGGCGCAAAATATAGATATAGTAAATTATGGGTAGGAATGAATTTGTTTTATTCAGGAGATAGAGAAGATGCGACTAAAAAAGTTGCTGGAAAAATACATAAATTAAAAGACAATATTAAATTAAATGCGGTCATATCATATGCACCTGACAAAAATAACAGTTTTAAATTTAATTTATATAATTTGTTGGATCGGGACAATGTATTGAATGTTAGTGAAAATTTAGATAGACCTTTCAATTGGACACTATCTTATAATCACTCTTTCTGAGGAGATTAGTGTTGGCGTTCTAATAATAGTCGACACTAATAATTAAATATGAAAAAATTTATTTTTATATCTGTTATAATTTTGTTTCTTGTTATCATTTTTCAAAGCAATTTAGATCATTCAGAAAGTAAATTACTTCAGAAAAAAACTGGCTACAGTAGAGTATTGGCAATCTCTCCTGCACTTGAAGAAATTGCATTAGATTTACTTGAACCTGAAAAAATTGTAGCTATAAGTGATAGTAGTAGAAATTCTGGCAATGAAATAGTTGCAAAGAAAGCTAATAAAATCAAAAATAAAGTTTCAGAAAAACCTAGTACAGAAGAAATAATAAATTTAAAACCGGATGTTATCCTTATCCCAGTTGTTTTTACTAGGACGCAGGCGGATGTTCTAAAGGATTGTGGGTTTAATGTTATTCCATTAGACATACCAGAGGGTTATGAAGCAATCAAAAAAAGAATTATGTATATTGCTAAAAACTTAGGTGTGGAAAATAAAGGCGCAATAGTTACGCAACAAATGGAAAATAAAATACAATCTGTTAGAAGCCGCTTAAAAAAGATTGATAAACCTAAAATTGTTATAGGGTATTCTGTTAATGGAGCTTTTGGAAGGAAACATGGATCCTTTGATAATATTTGTAAAGAGGCAAATGCTGTAAACGGAGCAGGATTACTGAATTTGCAAAGAGGTGAACATCTGTCAAAGGAGCAAATAATAAAATTAGATCCAGATGTAATTATTTGTTCTGTATCAAGTAAGGATAACAATATGATCAAAGAAATTTTAGAAGATCCAGCGTTACAACAAATAAAAGCTGTAAAAAGTAAAGCTGTTTTAGTAGCAGAAGACCGCTATATGAGTTCTAGTACGCAGTATTTTGTAGATGCTGTAGACCATATTTCAAAATTAGTTTATCCGGAATATTTGTGAAGCAATATATTTTTTGATTTTCCAGTAATTATTAAATTATGGCACACTGAAAAATTAATTTTCAAACAAAAAAACCGTCAAAGCCTAATTTTCAAGGGCTTTGACGGTACTTTTTTATGGAGCGGGTGACGAGGCTCGAACTCGCGACACGCGGCTTGGGAAGATTTGATGGATTATTATGTTTATCGCATTACTCCTTGGAATATGGCTTAAATACTAGGTTTTTGAGTATGACTTGAAATTATTAATAGAGGAAATTTTTGAATATTTATCATAAATATATCTATTTGAATTTCATTTAAGCGATGAATAAGCGATAAAATTATTGATATACTTGCTAAATCGTTAGACGGGGGAGCTCGTTCGTGGGTTCGAATCCCACCTACTCCGCACTATCAAAGGTTCAGAGCTTTCGAGTTTTTTCCCGAAAGCTCTTTTTCTGTTTAGGTGGACAATAACAGATAGAAATATAAAAATATTTGGAGCGAGTATATAGAGCTTGCAGAAGATATTAGACAGACAAAGAAATATTCGGAACTTTACAAAGTACGACAAGAGAAAATAGAAAGAGTATTTGCGGATGCGAAAGAGAAGCACGGCATGAGATATACTCTTTACCGAGGCTTAACACAAGTAACGAAATAGGTTAAGCTTAAATTTGCTGCGATGAATTTGAAAAAGCTGGTAATGTGTAAATGGATAGAGCGATCGAAAGGCTCTAGTTTCCTGTTTTTTCTACAATATAGTGGATTTTAAAGTATACAAATGATAGGAAGGAGAAATTATGGAAGTTTAACATTTATCGTAAGTATTTGTTGAAGCGTGAAAGTGGTCAGTAATCGAATAATCTTATTAGCGGATGAAGGCCTGAATTCATATTAAGCGAGAATGAAAATGGAGGGTGTTTACATGGGTAAAAGTTTTTTTGGAAAACGCAGTTGGCATAGAAAGCTTGCTGTAGCAGTGACGGCAGGTTCGATGTCAGGTATGTGTATATTCCTGGTACATTTGCTGCAGATTATGACAGGAATGTATGTGGATTTTAAAGGAACCAGCGATGCTGATTGGCTTGGCAACATTACTGTCGGGACGTTATATCGAAATTAAAATGCTACCGTTTTCTTTCAGGGAATATCTGTCGGCGCTGCCAGACAGAACAGATCTGATCATTAAATACAATAACTATCTGCAAAACAGCTCATTTCCATATACTCTGTTTTTGCCAGGGGGCGAAGAGATTTTGACTTATCTGGAAGGACTTTATAACAGTATTTTAGTCAAAGATATCCTGACAAGAACCAGGATCGCCGATCCGGCAATGCTGGAAAGTGTGATCGAGTATCTTTTTGATAATATGGGTAACCTGTCTACTACAACTAAAATTGCTAATACACTGACCTCGGCCGGACGTAAAATATCAGTGGCAACAGTAGAAACATACATCAGCGCGCTGCGAGAAAGCTTTATTATTTATAAAGCCGGCAGATATGACGTCAAAGGCAGACAATACCTGACCACCGGCGCTAAATATTATATCGCGGACATCTGTTTGCGATATTATTTACTTGGAAATAAAAAATGATCTGGGACATATTTTAGAAAATATAGTTTATCTGGAGCTGTTACGGCGTGGATATCAGGTGTACGTCGGCAAAGTAAACAATGCTGAAGTGGATTTTGTTGCAGTAAGCGCTTTGGGTGAAGAATATTATCAGGTAGCGTACAGCGTTCTGGATGAAAAGACGCTGCAACGTGAGCTGAAGCCACTGGAAGATATTAAAGATCATAATCCTAAATATTTGCTGACAATGGATTTTGTGCCGGCAGTATCACATAATGGCATCAGGCAGCTGAATGTTTTGGACTGGCTGCTGCAGTGAAGGATTATATGTGGTTCGACTCGCATCTGTTCGCCGCGGGCGCAGGCAGGCGGCCATGTTAAGAGTATTGACCGACAAGTTATAAAAATATAAGTCTGGGTGTCTTGTGAAGCTATACTTGTCTAAATATAGCTTGCCGTCATAATTGTGATTGTAATTTTTCATAAACAATGATAGTAAATATTATTTCATTTGCCCAAGATGTCAATAAATATTTTAAAGTAAATATCAGTAAAATAAACAGCTGACAGGAACTTTTAAGTTCCTGTCAGCTGTTTATTTTATCTTAAGAACGGGTTACTCAAAAATGTCGTGCTTTCCTCGAAGACAAAACTTGACTCGGGGGGGACTTGCGTTATAATAAGTAAAAATATCTGGAATTAATTATTATTTGTCTTCAAAAATTAGTGAGATGATATTTTTCTTGGCATAAAGTTATAAACGTGAAGAAGTTTGGTATGAAAACTTTGTGCTGACGTTATCTTAAAATTTAATATGGTGAAATAGAGTATCTTCAGACTGAGTGGGGAATCCGGTTAGAGTCCGGAGCTGTCCCGCAACTGTAAGGGGAACGGTATCATTGCAGTCCTTTCGCAGAGGAATGATACCGTTATGAACTGAGCCAGGGCGCCACCTATTTCGAAAATCCTATAACTTGCGATGTACGAGTTGGATACATTTAATTTAGAAACTTATATATTAAGTATATAAGCTATATTTTAGTGTATCCAATTATTCTGAATAGTGGATGCCTATTCTTCTAAATTAAATGAAGAATAGGCATTTTATTTTTGGGAGGTGTGTAAAGGCTGAATTATTTATTATAGGTCAAGTGATGAAAATTGAAAGAAGGAGTTGTTTAGTTTGAAAGAATCGTGGAGTAAAAAAATTAAATCCCGCAGTTGGCATAGCAAGCTGGCTGTGGCTGTAACTGCCGGGTTGCTGGCCGGGTTATATGTCCCCAGTGGTTTTGCTGCCGAATATAAGCAGGGAATGACAGGCACTATCAATGACAATCAATGGTTGAAAAGTGCTGCTGTTACTAAAGCCGATGATGGCACCATTGTATATGATTTTAATGAAAATACAACTTTTACAGTAGATAATGAAGCAGGTCTTGGACTTTCAGCAGGATTATTTGGCAGTGCGGATGCGGATAAAGTAACTATTAATATGAACGATAATACATTATATATCAATGCGTCCAGTGGAGATTATGGTAATTCTGTTTCTGCTGGTATCAATATTGATGATGGTGATATCGTTGTTATCAATGGCGATGTTGATATCACTTCCCATGGTGGGTCGTGTTTTTCAAGTGGCATTGCAGTTCAAAGAGCGGGGGCAGGCGAAGGTAGAGAATTTACACATCTGACAATCAACGGAGATTTGACGATGCGCAGCGACGATCCGCTAAATCCCTGGGGTATTACGTCTGAAAATATTCATGGTGGCTATGGTCCTGGCGGCAGTGCTTCCGCTGACGCTCCGAATTATAAAGGTGCCCGTTGGGCGCCGGCCGGGATCGATTTGCAAATGGCCGGCGGCAGTATTATTGATATTAATGGAAATGTTGATTTAGCTGTTGCGGGTTCGGCTGTTAAAGTTGATCCATATTATTCTCAATCGGGAATAGATGATTATGATGTTGCAACTATTAATTTAAATGGTGGAACTGTCAATATCGAAACACCGGAAAGTTCTGATGAAACGTATTATGCTTTGGCTAATTATGGCGGTACGATCAATGTTAATATGAACGGTGATCAAGCTGGAACTAATGACGTCAATGTCAAGGGCAATATCATTGTGATGAAGGATGATAACGGTAGTGGTGAGCCTTATTTTTATCAGAATGGACGGATCAATCTGGCACTGACGACCGATAAATCATCTTGGACCGGTGTTGTTGACAACAGCGGTTCTAAGCAGGCCGGCGAGATCAATTTGTTCCTGCAGAATGGTGCGCAGTGGAATCATGAATCTTTATCAAAGACCAATGGTTTACAGGTTCAGAATATGCCTGATCCAAGCATTGACCATTATGGAAAATATGATGGAGTTTCCCATGTCTATAATTTAAGCGGCGGTAATGATGCGGCTAATGCCGGCTATATACTGCAAAATGATACAGCTAAGATTGCTATAGATAATTATAGCGGACATACGGTAGTTGTATATGAGCACACCAACGACGGCACGCAGACTGGCTATTATACGGCCGGTGATATCACGATCCAAAATGCGTCTGCAGGTTCTGGAATCGTTCTTTCGACCGATAACAGCGGTATAACTATGAGTGATAGCGATATGGTCGCCAAGGTGTTAAACGCGTTGGCTGGTAAGCTGACCTATAGAGCGTTTACAGAAGGCGAAACCAATCTGGCTGGCAAAGTACAGATCGCCGATGGTCTGACTTCTTCAAGTGTGGCGGCAACAGTAGGCGAGATAGTATTTGATGCTTCGACAGGGAAGGGTACTAATACTGACGGCGGTACTAAACCGACACCACCGATAAGTAAAACAGAGTTTACTTCCGCGATTACCGGCAATGCGGCAACTGATACTGAATATGCCGAAGCGGGAATCATTCAGGCAGACGGCAGTTATAAATTTACTGAAGACAGCACGATTAATGTTACAGGTAATTCTGCTATAGCTTCTGTTGACGATATAGCTATCAGTGCTGAAGGCAAAGTTTTAACGCTGACCTCTGATAATAAAGTTATTGCCGGTGGCACTCAAAATATGACTATCAGAGCGAAACAATTAAATATCAGCGGTAAAGATAATGGTATCCAATTTTTAAGTGTTTCTGCTGACAAAGTTGCCAAGGGTGTTATTGATGCCGATGTTGCAGTTAATGCTACTGGTAGCATGTATGTTTATGGCATAGACGCACGCGGCAACAGCGATGTTACGATCAATGGTGATGTTTCTATCAAGGGTGCAGATGAATCTAATCCTTGGGGAGTAGTAAGCAACATGGTTCCCAGTATGGCTTATGGCCTTTACGCCGGCGCAAATTTTGCATCAGGAACGAGTGGTAAACTTACTGTTAATGGTGATGTGGATATTGCAGCTAAAGGATCTGGGATATTTGCAGACCATACTGATGCATTGATAAATGTCAATGGCGGCGGGACCGTAAAAGTGGATACCGGGTCTAGTGGTATTTATGCTTTGGGTACAGCCAGTGGTACTGTCAATATGAATATGAATGTCAACAAGACTGCTGCGGCTGATAACAAAGTTAATATTTTTGGTAATCTTGGCGTATTAAACACTAATGTTTCCAATAAAAATGATACAGCGAAAGAAAGTGTCATTAATCTTGGTCTGTCAACAGCAGACTCTAAACTGAATGGTGTAATTTTTAACAATTATACCGAGTCCAATAATAGTAACGGCTACTATGGCAAGGTAAATCTGTTTGTAAAAAATGGGGCGGTGTGGACTAATGAAGTCTACGGAAAAGTAGCTGCAACTTTCAAGGGCAGTACGGTAGAAAACTTTGTTGGCGGCAGCGATGCGGATAAAGCAGGCAATATCTTCCAGAAAGACAGCAATAACCTGACCTTTAATAACTACAGCGGTTATACCAATATTTACTATGCTCATGAGAACAGTGGTGAAAACTCCACAGATTATACGGCTGGTGATACCATTGTAAAACATGCGGCAGAAGGCAGCGGCATAAGCCTGATCACAGATAACAGCGGGATCACGATCAGTGATCAAGATCAGGTAAACAGCGTGTTAAACGCTTTGGCAGGCAAGCTGACTTATAAAAACTACACTACCGGTGAAGATAACCTCAAAGGCTATGTAAAAATTGCCGACGGCTTAACAGCATCTTCGGCAGCATTGACAACAGGCGATATTACCTTCAGTAAGGATACAGGTAAAGGCAGTTACGAAGCTGGCAGCGGGGAAACTCCGGAACCTGGCGATAAAACTGAATTTACCACGCAGATCACAGGTGATGCGCAGGCAGATGTGGAATACAAGGGTGCCGGCGTGATCCAGGCTGACGGAACTTACAAATTTGATAAAGATGTAAGTATTACTACCAGTGGAGCAGCAATTACCGGCAACGATTATAATATTGATGCAACGGGACATATTATTAATATTTCTGCAGTAAATAATGGCGTAATGGGCGGCAATAAAACTATTACGGCAGATAAATTAAATGTAGAAGTTAGATCCAGCGGCAGAGTACAGGGTATAGCCGGTGGCAACAATGTGGTCATAAACGCTGATGTAAATGTTATGGCCAAGAGCAGTGGGAATGGTGCGTATGCCTTGGGAACTTATTTCACCGGCACTAATACTCTTACTGTTAATGGTAATTTATCCATGAAGGATGAGAACGGCAGTTGGGGCGTGACGAATGGTGATGCTTCGGGTGGTTATTACAGAACAAGCGGCTTATATGCCGGATCAAATTATACCATTCAAAAAGGTGGTACGATTACTGTTAATGGTGATGTGGATTTAGCTATTAATGGCACAGGCATATTTGCCAATGGCGGTGCATCTACAGTAGATATCAATGGCGGCGGTACAATTCTGACCAATAAGGAAAACAGTAGCCATTATGCTTTGATTTCCCAATCCGGTCACATCAATATGAATGTCAAGAAGGACGGACAGGGAAAAGTAACCAGTGCTGGCGATAGTACGGTCAAAATTTACGGCAACTTGGGCGTAATGAATGGTTCGGTACATCCGAACGAACCAGATAAAACTACCGACATCAATTTGGGGCTGTCTACGAAAGATTCTGTCTTGCAGGGTGTTATTGTCAATAATTTCACTGAATCTCAGGTTAAAAATGGTTGGACTGGTGAAGTTAATATGTATATGTCTAACGGAGCTACCTGGATAAATGAAGCATATGGTGGAACTAACAGCAATTTTGCCGGTAGTACAGTAGAAAACTTTGTAGGCGGCAGCGACGCAGCCCATGCCGGGTACGTGATCCAAAAAGACAGTAACCCATTGACATTTAATAACTACAGCGGCCATGCCGTCATCGTCTACGAGCATGCCAACGCTGGCACCAGCCTTGACGACTATGCAGCCGGAAATACGGTGATCAATAAAGCAACGGCTGGATCGGGAATCAAACTTTCTACGGATAACAGTAATATTGATATGAACAGCAAGGACGCCGTAGAAGCGACTTTGAACGCATTAGCGCAAAAACTGCAGTACATGGGCAATGCGGTAAGTCAGGAGGAACTGATGCTGCTGGCAGAAGAAAACAACAGCAACGGCTTAAAAGCAGAAGTAGAGATAGCCTCCGGTTTAACAGCATCGTCAACAAGCCAAAAAGTAGGCGAGATTGTATTTGACTCTGCCGGAAATGGCAGCTATGTAGCAGGATCGGTAACTGATGGCAGCGGAGACAACCCCGGAGGCGATGTAGAGATAGGCGATTATGAAAGTGACATCATGAAAGGCGCCAGAAGCGCGATGATGACCTCGATGCTGAGCTGGAGAGACAACGCGGCCGACATCTACAGCAGAGGAACGGCAGTGCGTGACGGAGCAGAAGAAGGAGCCTGGGCGCGCAGCTTCGGCGGCAAAGCAAAATATGACGGCAGCAGCACGAGTATGGAAAACAGCTACTGGGCAGGGCAGGTAGGCTATGACAGAATGCTTGCTAATGGCTGGACGCTGGGAGCAGCGATCGACTATAGAGACGGTAATGCAACCTATCTCAACGGCGGCAAAGGTGACAACAAGCTCTACAGCTTTGGTATCTACGCATCTAAAGACCTGGGTGACAACGCTTATCTGGATATGGCAGTAAAAGCAGGCAAAGTGGAGAACGAATACAGCGTCTACAATATTATTGGACAGAAGCTTGACGGCGACTACTCTACCCGTGGCTACAGCGTATCGGCGCAGTACAGCAAACGTTTCGGCGAAGAAACGAAAGGCTATGTAGAACCGCAGCTGCAGCTGACCTGGTCGCATCTTGACAGCGAAAGCTACAACACCCACAGCGGCAATAATGTGATGAATATCCGTCAGGACGCATTCAACAGCTTTGTTGGGCGCATTGGGGTACAGACTGGCGTCGAAACAGAGCGTGGCGGCTTGTTTGCCAAGTTGAGTGTGGCGCATGAATTCAGCGGCGACGTAGAAGGAAGTTACAACGCTAACGACGGCGGCCTGAAAACGACCAAATATGATCTGGGAGGAACCTGGAGCGAATTGACGTTGGGCGGTAGCTATAAACTGAGCAAATGCAGCAATTTCTATGCGGATATCACCAGAAGCCTGAGCGGTGACTATCAGCACCAATGGAAACTGAACGCAGGATTAAACTTCAGCTTCTAAAGAACAAAAATAAATAAGATCCCTTATACCTAACAGAATAACGGGCAGGCAGAGCAGTAAAAATCCCTGTCCGTTATTCTTTATAAAAATAAAACAGGAAAACAAGGAGTGGAAACAATGACAAAAGAGAAAGCAGAAACAACAGAAGTAAAAGCAGAAATAACAGCAGCGGAAGAAGCAGTAAAGACAGAAACAAATACGGTCAGCAAAAAAATAGAGGCGATGAAGGAATTTATCGAAAAAGCAAGGATCAATGGTATCCAGCTGATAGACGCAAATGAAAACAACAAGATACTGCGGAGCAACCTGCTGATAGAAGGACAGTCACTGCCGATGTTTATAGTAGTAAACGACACAGTCTACAGCTATATTCAGGTACATCTGGTAACGGTAAAGGAAGAGAAAGCAGAAAAATGTCTGCCGTATCTTAATGAGCTGAACGAACGGTTCAGTATGCTGAAATATTTCGTCAATAAAGGTAGCAATATAGTACTTACCTGCAGTGTACCGGCATCGGACGATGCTTTTGAGCCGGCTCTTCTGATAGCGCTGATCGACCAGGTAAAAAAACATCTGGAAGAGAATTATGCCGAACTGATGAAAAAAATTTGGCAGGATTGATTTATAGACTAAATTTAATGGAGCTGTAAATTTGATGAAAAAAAGCAAAGTTTTGAAATATGCTGTCTTAAGCAGCCTGCTTGCAGTAAGTACGGCAGTGCCGACGATGGCACAGGAACTGCCGGAAGCCGATAAACTGACCAACTTTGATCTGGATCAGATAGTAGTAGTCGGTAGCCGCATCCCGGAAAAGATCACGCAGGCAAAGGCTGATATCAGTGTGGTATCGCGCCGTGAGATCGAAACGATGCACATGGCAACAGTAGAAGAAGCGCTGCGGACAGTACCGGGAGTGCAGTTCCTCAACTACGGGGCCAACGGCATCAACGCCAATCTCAGCGGCATCCGTATTAATGGCAGTAAAGACATCGTAGTGCTGGTAGACGGAGTAAGAGTAACAGATTTTCAGGGCGCTAATAACAGCGGCTATATGTATGCCTCGCTGCTCAGCAACATGGATAATATCGAGCGGATCGAAGTACTGCGCGGCGCGGCTGGAACGGTATATGGCAGCGGAGCTAAAGGCGGCGTTATCAATATCGTGACACGCAATATAAAGGCAAACAACTCTGTGGTAGATATTTCCAAGGGCAGCTTTGGCAAAGAAAGTTATAAATTCAATACGCAGGGTAAACGCGGCAAAGTTGGATACAATGTTTATTACAATAAATCGCTGTTTGGTGATACCAAAGACGGTGACGGAAACCGCTGGGAAGGTCACACTGACTCGAAAAATCTGGGGACAAAGTTCACTTATGATTTTGCAGAAGGCAATAAACTGACAGTGAGCTATGACGAAATGAAAACAGAATATAACGGTAGGGACTACATTTATAAAGGTCCGTTTGCCGGCAATTATGAATCACGCAACTTTACACTGAAGCATGACTGGGAGATATCGGAACAATGGACAAACAGCTTCGTTTACAGAAGCAGCGATATAAAAGCCAATTACGGTAAACCCAATGAAGACTATGCGAATCGAAGCGATTACTCCTATGACTTCATAAGCGAACAGCTTCGTTATAAGACTGCCCGCAACGACCTTATTTTCGGACTGGACTATTCCAAAGGAGAAAACAATCTGCAAACCAGCGCCGGCTGGGACGAAGAAGGAAACAGGATCAAAGCCAACCGCTCCATGAAAAATTACTCCTACTATATCCAGGACGACTGGGAAGTAGTGCCAAATGTAACCTTATCCGGAGGATTGAGATATGATAAGCCGGAAGGAGATGAATACGGTGCGGAAATGAAAACGCATACCTCTAAAAGTTATAAGCTAAGCTGGGATATTACAGACAAAGACAGTATTTATGCAGGGCGCAGCGATTTTTATATCCTGCCGAATATGGAACAGCTGTATTCGGAAGAATGGGGCAATGCCAAACTGGCGCCGGCAGAAGGACGTACCAGTAGTATCGGGTATAATAAAAAATTTGATGATTATAACATACTGACAGTCAACTGGTTCAAAACGGAAAGCACGAAAACGATCGGCTATACGGGAGACGGACATTACCAAAACTTTGACAACGCAGTATCACGCGGCTGGAATGCGCAGTATATGACGCAGATAGGTAAACACTGGAATGCAAATATTGGCTGGTCGCATCTGTTCCATGATGCAGGGGGAGATAACTATGCAATGGGGTACTATCCTAAGAACATGGCAACTTTCGGAGTCTACTACAACTATGCCAAAGTCAGCGCCGGTTTTGACGGCTTTTACTTTATGCGCAAAGTCAATCCCAACTATGCCGATAAACAGGGCTGGCCGGGAGACGATTACGGCGTATTCAATCTAAGCGTTAACTATGCACCGACGAAGAACCTGACCTTCTACACCAAGATAGATAATGTTTTTGACAAGTTATGGGCTGAGCACACTAACGTTATCCATATGGGCGGCAAGCCGGGGACATGGTATGCGATGCCGGGACGCAGCATTATTGTAGGCATGCAGCTGAAATTCTGATATAGATTTTGATAAAACGAAAAGAGGATGAATAATGAAAAAGAAAATCATGGCTTTTGTAATGACTTTGATGATGAGCCTGGGGATCTGTGCGACGTCGTTTGCAGCAGAAGCTGGAGGTGTAGTAGGCTTTGTAAATATGCAGGTTATTTTAAACAGCTATCCGGGCATCAAGGATATTGCCAGGCAGATAGCAGATAAACAGAACGCGCTGCAAAAGGAATTTAATGAACGGTCGCAAAATCTGGATGATAAAGGCAAGGCAGAGTTGCAGGCTAAGTTGAATGAGGAACTGGGCAAGTTTGAAAGCAGCAAAATGGCGCCGGTACAAAAAACTATTAGCAAGACTATTTTGAAAGTGGCAAAGGAAAAAGGTATTCAGAGTGTTGTTAACGCCGGTGCAATGGTAGCAGGCGGTAAGGATTTGACGGGCGAGGTAGTTAAAGAATTGAAAAACAAGGAATGATTTTCAGGATTATCATAGAATAAGAAGTTAGAAAAAAGCAGCGGCGGCGACGCTGTGAATGACTGGCGTGCAGATCTTGGTATGCGCTGGACTTTCTAAATTAATCCGAATAAAACAATAAAGTAATAAGAATTTTTGGCCTTCATAACACTAACAGTTATGAAGGCCAATTTCTCGATAATATATTAAAAATAAGTTATTTCTAATTGTTTGAACTTTATATTTGTGTCATCATTAAATAATGAAGAATGGTGGTGCCAGATTTGAAATATTTATTTAATTATTGTGCCGTACCTTTATGCGTGTGCGTATAGATTGTTAAATAAAAACTCATCATTCCGTGTAGAATAGTAATTGTTCAAGTCACTATGCCAGGAAAGGAATGATGAGTTAATGGCTAATAAGGCAAATAGTTTGTCACATACAAAATGGGTTTGTAAATATCATATTGTTTTCACTCCTAAGTATAGACGAAAAATTATCTACAATCAATACAGAAAAAGTTTAGGAGAAATTTTGAGATTATTATGTAAATACAAGATTAACTATTAAAAGTCAAGCTGGAAAATAGGAAGAGATACCAACACAATTAGTTAAAAAAAGGCACCACAAATAAAGGTCAAATAAGACCTTTGTAAACAAAATGACTAAATCGCTAACTGGTAAGGTTGTTTAGACTTTTCCAGAGCAAAAATCAGGCGTACTAATTTCTTTGCTGCGTGAGAAATAGCGACATTGTAATGCTTACCCTCGGATCGTTTCTTAGCCAGATAAACAGAAAAAACAGAGTCCTAATGACATACAAATTTAGTAGCATAAAAAATGGCGTAACGCAGATACCTTGAGCCACGTTTTTCCATATGAGGATAACAGTTTTTTAATTGACCAGATTGGTAGGTTGAGGGAGAAAGACCAGCATAAGCTAAAAGTTTATCGGCAGACTCAAATCTGGAAAAATCACCGGTTTCAGCAATTATCATGGCAGCCATCCTGGTTCCTAGTCCAGGAATAGTAGTAATTGGAGAGTTAATCGACTCCATGATCTTGTTTATTTCTTCTTCAATGTCGTTTATTTCAGAATCTAATATCCGAATAAGATGAATAGTATGTCTAAGTTCCAAAGATTTGGCAGGCAGAGTAGAACCGAGCGAAGTTTTAGAAGCTTGACGGAGTTTAAGCGCCATATCTTTACCATAGCGGCCTTTAGAAGCATCATGGAGCAATGTTTTTAGCCTTGTAAGATGTGCTCCTGAAATCTGATCGGCACCAGGGAAATTTTCCAGCAAAGCATATACCGATGTCATGTGGAGTGTAGGAACCAGCTGTTCTAATTCTGGAAAAAGGATACAAACAAGACGTGAAATGGAAGATTTTAACTTAGCTCGTACTTTAACTTTATCAAAGCGATATCTGGTTAGTGACTTTAGCTCCTCATTGTGGTACGCTGTGTCTGAATAGGGCTTGAGGCTTAAATCAGACAAAAGCATAGCTGCAATATTGCGTGCATCCTGGCGGTATTTAACTGATTAACAAAAATGTAAGAGACTGTGGTTTGAACCTTTCTTGAACCATCTTGTGGTAGGAACAGAAGACAAATCCACAGCATATCACATAATGCTTACAAGGTGGCAAATAAACCACAGGGGGTAAAAGCGCCTAAATCAGAAAAATCTAGAAGGGCAAGTTATATAGATGAAACTCTAAAGAAGTTATTAACCAAGCATTGGGAATTTCAAAATAAGTATTTATTGGAAAAAAGATATATTAATCCTAATAATTACGTATTCATAAGTGAGAGAAATGTTGGCCCGTCAGGAATAGTAAAAGCAGCCAATATTAGTTCATTATACACTTGGTTAAAGAGATTTACACGTAAAAATGGGTTGTCGCAGGTTGGTCCACACGCATTCAGACATATGGGTGCCACTTATGCTCTAATGGAAGGGGTTCCTTTAACGGTAGTACAAGATTTATTAGGGCATTCAGATATTACAACTACTTCGATTTATTTACATTCGATAGCGTCTAAAAAGAAAGAGGTTGTAAAAGTATTGGGAAAATATACTGATAATATTTAATGATTTGAGTTGCTTGAAGATAATTTTTGAAAAAATAAGCGACAAATAAGCGATAAACCCCATTAAAGTATGAAAAAAACCAGTTCTGCTTTATAGCAGAACTGGCTTATACACTATGGAGCGGGTGACGAGGCTCGAACTCGCGACACGCGGCTTGGGAAGCCGCTGCTCTACCACTGAGCTACACCCGCATGATTACTAAATTATTATAGCACAAACCTTGTTAGTTGCAAAGCTGCTGCAAGAAAAAATATGATATTTAAGCGTTATCTTTCTGTCCAATGTTTTTCTGCTGCAGCTGTTGGCGTACGCTGGCTGACAAAATATAAGCTAAAACGGAAGCCACTGGTACGCTGACGATGATGCCCAGGACGCCGGCCAGACTGCCGCCAACGGTGATGGCTGCCAGTACCCAGATTTCTGATAGACCCACGGATTTACCAACGATCTTAGGATAAAGGACATCGCCTTCGATGCGCTGCAGCACAAAGAAGAAAAGAATAAACAGCCAGATCTTGCCGGGAGCGGCCAGCCCGATGAGAATAAGGCCTAAAAGAGCGCTGATAATGGTGCCGATGATAGGTATAATAGCCAGAAAGCCGACGATGACGGAGATGGACAAGGCGTAGGGCAGACCTAAGAGCAGCATGCCGGCGAGGCATAATAATCCCAGGCAGAAGGCTTCCAGCAGCTGACCGCCGATATAACCTGAGAAAATCGCATGGGCGGCACGGCCAAGATCAAGCAGGTAAGCCGCGCGTTTACTGCTGCAGAAGGCTAAAATCAGATCGCGGGTCTGGTTAGCGATTTTTTCTTTGCTTAATAACAGGTACACAGCAAAAACAGCGCCGATAACGATATTGCTGATCAGGGAGATGATAGAGGTCGTGATATTTAAGGTATTATAGAATAAGGTCGTTTTATTAGTTTCCCAGTAGGTGTCGAGGGCGTGCAGTAATTCTGACCACTGCGCCTGCAGGTAATCCAGCGTATCAGGCGAAAGCGCCAGTTCAGCCCACTTCTCTTTCAGGGAAAGTGTCACTTCGGCAGAGGCTTGGGGCAGAGTTTTGACGATCATATTGAAGCTCTGGTGCAGGTCCGGGCCGATTTTGAGGCCGCCGATCAGGACGACGCCGATGATAACGGTCAGGGTGACGATCAGGCAGACGGGACGTTTGATTTTTTGGGGCCAGTCAGAGCGGAAGCGTGCAAACAGTTTTTGCCAGAGACGTTCGATGTGCACTAAAGGCACATTGATGATAAAGGCCAGGCAGCCGCCGATGATAAAAGGCATGATTAAATTGAAGAAGAAGCCAAGCAGGGCCAGCGCCGCTTCATAACGCCAGAGTGCCCAGATAAAGAGGATGACTGCCAGCAAGGGCAGGAATCTTTTGCGTTCCATTATTTTTGCTCCTGTATAAATAGTTATAAACTGATTCCATTGTACCATAGAACCGACAGCCCTTAAAGGGCAATTGTCTTGGAAGTGTGAACATTTGGCGAAGTTTTGGGTCTGCCTGTTCTTGTGGTATCGTTTGAGTGCTTAATGAGGTCTTTGCGAATTTAGCACACATACATACTCTTGTGGTATTGTGTGAAAACTTGGCGAGGTATTTTCGAGCCTAGTGAGAATACATACCCTTATGGTATAATAGCACTACGAGTTTAAAAAAGTTGGTGAAAAAATGATAGTTATCAGTAAAGCGATTTTGCATATTATGGACTTTAATTCAGGCGCCACTATCTATTCAGGAGCGGAACTGGATATGGGTGCGCCTGCTACTTATGATTTTCTGGCCGGACATCTGGATAAATTATTCAAGGACGCTTCGGCGAAAACAGGGCAGTTCCTGCCGGAAAGCGTTTTCAGTCAGACGGCATCTAATTATTTGGATGAACATATCACTTTTGCTGATTTCAGCGCCGGTATCTGCAAAGATCTGGATGTCTGCCTGACAGATGCCGGTGAGACGGATATCGTCGATGTCGTTGTCTGTGATTTTACGATCGAAACGGAGCGTTATCTGGGACTGATGCTGTATGGCAGCCGGCCTGCGTATACCCATCAGGTAGTCAACGACGGCACTGCTGTACGCAACGAGATAATCCGCCATTATGCGATCCTGCCGAATCCGGTGCAGAAGGTCAATACTTTTGCGCTGGTCAATGTTGCCAGCGGCGAGCTGCGCTTTGCCGATAAAAAACGCAGTATCGGCGGCGAAGACGTATATATCCTGCCGCAGCGGATCCTGCAGTGCAGCACTAATACCTCGACGCGGGAAACGGTAAAGCTGGTAACGGAAATGGCGGGGCAGATCGCTGAAAATTACGGTTACAGCAGTACGGAAGCCGTAGCCAGGGTCAAAGGCTATCTGGCGGAAACGGCTGAAACTGACAGTAAGCTGACGACGGCTGCGCTGGCTAAAGAGGTATTTGCCGATTCCGAGGTGCTTCAGCAGGAGCTGCAGAAAGGGCTGGAAGAAGCGAAGCTGCCCGAACAGGTACCAGTGGATAAAAATTACGCGCTGCGCGCGAGTAAGTCGCTGAAGATCAAAACTGATACGGGGATCGAGATCATCGTGCCGGCCGAATGTCTGGAAAACAGCGATTATATTGAATTTGTTAGCAATCCTGACGGCAAGATCTCCATTTCGATCAAGAATATCGGCAAAATATTGAACAGATAAAAAACCAGTCCTTATGGACTGGTTTTTTTATGAACCTCAAGCTTTGGGTTCTGTTTTTTCTGTTTCCTCTGCCGCTGCGGCAGGAGCGCCTGTGACTTCGGCTGTTTCCACCTTGCTTTCGTCAACAGTTTCTGTCAGCGGGGCCTGTTCTTCTTGAACGATTTCCGGTTCGTGGACCGGCATTTTGCCGCCGCATTCGCCGCAGAATTTGGCGTTGAGCGTTACCTGGGCGCCGCAGTTGGGGCAGGCTGTTTTCGGTTCTTCGCCGGAAAAGGCGGTAGCTTTGATTTTGGCGATCGCGATTTTCAGCTCGTCGATCTTGGTCAGCGCTTCGCTGATAGCGGTGCAGTGTTCCTTGAATTCTTCCGGGATCTCTTCACCGGCTTCAAATTTGGCCCACATGATCTCGCCGATCTTTTTGTGCGTATCGCTGATCTTACCGCGTTCTTTATTGACTTGAGAGTTCAGGCGCTGGATTTCGAGGGCAGCTTCTGCTTTTTCACCAAGAGTTTTGGTGAGTTCTTCTGTTTTTTCAGCGGCGGATTTAACGATCTCGCCAAGTTTGTTTAAAAGTGCCATGATATTTGCCTCCTGATACATAAATTTTTGTTGTTCATATTTATTATAACATAGAAAGACCGGGGATAATACAGCTGCGGCAGGAGCGCGGCCGAGTTTTTTAAATAAAAAATCCTTAGGATACTTTCTTAACTACAGGCAATCGTGATACAATGCAAAGAGAGTCTGTACGAAAAGAGATGACGCGAATGAAAGTAAGAATAGATGTTTTTGGCCTGAAAAAATGGTATAAGCAGCTGCTGGACGAAAATTTTTACAAGTTTCTGATCTCGCTGGGATTATTGGCCTGCGCGCCGGTGATCGCCAGTATCCTTTTTGATTACATAGTTATTTATGGTAATGGGCGGTTCAAGGCGGGCCTGCTGCTGGGCATCGTGCTGCTGCTGTTGTTTTTACTGCTCAGCTTTATCAGTATTGCCATCTGGGCGGCAATCAACAGCAATACGACGGGGCAGCGGCGGATGCTGCTTATTATCAGCGCCTATCTGATGATCTGGCTGGCCTTTGGCAATCTGTACTATTTTTTCAGTGATACCGAAAATTTTGTGGTGACCAACACGACCAGCGTCGAAGGGCTGGTCAAAGAGTGGGACGGCGATATGCATGTGACAACGCTGCAGGAAAGCACGGTTCTGCGTAATGTGCCGCATTTTTGGGAACTGGTGCCGGAAAAAGACGGATCAGGTAAAGAGCAGCTGCTGCCGCGGACAGTCAATCGCCTGAACGGATATATCGACTGCCTGTATTTCAGCGGCGTCAGTATTTTGACTATCGGCTATGGCGATATTGTGCCCGAGTCGCGGTTTTTAAAGATGCTGGTTTTGCTGGAGGGCTTTTTGGGGCAGTTCATCAATGTTGTCGCGATCGGTCTGTGGCTGTCCGGCGTTAAGGGCAGCAGTGAGCTGAAAAAATAATCATTACAGCTGGTGAAAGAGGGCGGAAAAAGTGAAAAAATTTTTATGCTGTTTGGTGGCCGGCTTACTGGCGTTTTCCGCAGTCTGCTGGCCGGTTGGCGCGTTGGCGGCAGCGCCGTTGCAGTCGGCGGACGCCGGCGTCGTTATTCCCGAAGATACTGTTTTGCAGCTGGAGCTGCTGAATTTTCTGGAAAGCAAAAGAAATAAAGTCGGCGATAAAGTTTCCGTAAAATTACTGGCAGCCGTCAGCGTTGCTGATGAGGTCATCATTCCCCGGGGTACGGTTTTGGAAGGGACTTTAAAAAAAGTGCAGAAGGGCAAGCTGTTATCACAGAAGGGCGTGATCAGGATGCGGCTGCAGGATTATTATCTGCCCAACGGTTATCTGGTAAAGTTAAATAACGAGGAAATCAAATTTTCCGGCGATATGAATTATACTTCGCTGGCGGCGGGTATAGCCGTGCCCTTTGCGGGGCTGGCCTTTAAGGGCAAAAACGTCAGCTGCAAGCCGGGGCTGCGCTTTAAGTACAAGCTGCAGCATGATGCTGTGGCGGAGCGTTATTGATTTTAAACGCTGCTGAAAAAATAACACCTTCAGGACAGAGCGGTGCGTTTCTGTTCTGAAGGTGTTATTTTTCTGTTTAGCGGGAAGCGTCATTTTTCAGACTGATACTGACTTCTGTAGCTGCCTGCAGTTCTTCCAGTTTATCTTCCAGCGTAATGGTCACGGTGCCGTTAGCGACGGCGGTGACAGTGCCGGGAAAGCTTTTTTTGAGCGCGGCGGCTTCGGCAGTCACCGCCTGACCCGGTTTTAAGGCCGCTGCCTGCTGCGGCTGCATTTTCAGTTTGACCTGGCACTGTTCTGTAGCGCGGATAGTGAGGATATGCTGTTCCTGGGCAGCCGTGTCGCCGCTGCTGAGCAGTTTTTCTGTTACGATACCGGTACAGGGACTTTGCGCTTCGTTAGCCTGCTGCTTTTGCAGCAGCTGCTGATAATGCTGCTGGGCCTGCAGGGCAACCTGTTTCTGCTGCTCGATCGCTTCGGGTGAAGCTTTGGCAGTTAAACGGGTCTGTTGTGCCTGTGCCGCTTCCAGATTGGCTTTGGCCGCTTCTAAAGCCGCCTGTGCCTGTTCTACTTTGATCCTGGCAATAGCGTTCTGGGCATAAAGAGAGGCCATTTTTTGATAGTTCTGCGAAGCTGTTTGATAAGAGCTTTCAGCACTTTGCAGTGAATAGTTGGCGGCGGCTATGGCCTGTTCGCCGCTGCCGCTTTCCAGATTGGTGAGCTCGGCTTCGGCCCGGGCTGCTTCGGTGGCGGCGTCTTCCACGGCGGCGTCAAGCTCTGGCTGTTCAATGGCAAACAAAGGCTGGCCCTGACCGATGCGTTCATTGGGTTCAAGGATCAGTCCTAATATTTTGCCGGCGGCCGGCGCTGTTATTTTATAAACCGGGATCTCGACGCTGCCGCTGCCGATAACGGTGGGCAGGGTGGCGGCCGGTTTGCCGCAGCCGGCGACAAGCAGCAGGCTGCAGCATAAAAGCAGTAACTTTTTCATGTAAAAACTTCCTTCGTCAGCTGATGTTATCTTTTACTATACCACAAGCCGGGATTTAGTAAAAGTGAAGGATCGGTGAATTTAACGCAGGTACTGCCGCAGCGTTGGCAATACTCTGGCGGCGACAGCGCCGGTCAGCAGACCGAAGGGCAGCGCTAACAGCAGCAACAGGGGCAGCAGGGCAAATAAAGCGGTGCTTTGCAGCAGTGCCGCCGCCGTCAGGATCTGTCCGGTATTATGGGCTGCCGCACCCAGGATACCAATGCCGCAGGGCGAGAACAGTTGGCTGCGCCGCCCCGCTTCCATCAGCAGCAGGCTTAAAAGCGTGCCGCCCAGACCGATGCAAAAGCCGGGCGTAAACAGGCCGGTACTCAAAAGGCCGACCAGCAGGATGCGGACAGTCAAAAAAAGCCCGGTCAGGCGCAGACCGAACAGATATAAGCAGAGAATAGTGAGCGTGTTGGCCAGTCCCGGACGGGCGCCGCCCAGTTGGACCGGCAGGGGCAGCAGGTTTTCACCCAGACGCAGCAAAACAGCCAGCGCTGCCAGCAGCGCCAGAAGCAGCATAGTTCTGGTTGTGGTCGCAGGATCAGCGGAGGAGCGCATCGGCAGAGCCTCCTTCTTCGGCAGCTGTTATTTCGATCAGCACGCCTTCGGGAATGCAGACGATCGAGCCGCCGCTGACGGCGACCTGTTTGACGCAGAGCTTATCAGGGCAGGGGGCTTCGCTGACGCGAAGGCTGCTGTGCGTTTTTGTGAGCGTCAGGCTGCCGTGTTCAGTCGGTAAACGGTACTGTGCGGGAAAATCCTGCAGCGGCTGCTGCAGGATCAGCTCATGGTGACGGGTGATGCGCACGACGGCGTCGCTGCCTGCGGCAGTGCTGCCCAGATACCAGAACCCGCACAGGGCGATCATGATGATGACTAAACAAAGCAGATAATCATTACAGCGCATAATCATCTTCCTTTGGCAGGCTGCCAGGTTTGCTGCAGATTTTCGGATACAAAAATACTGCCGTCGTTTTCAACAATGACAACGGCCAGGTCTTTGGCAGCGGTCAGCCTGTTTTTGATTTCCGGCGTCGGCAGCAGAAAGAACAGCGTGGAATGGTAATCCGCCTCCAGCGCTGACGGCGCGATCACCGTTACCGACTGGTGCAGCCGGGACGGCTGGCCTGTCTGGGCGTCTAAAAGATGATGGTAGCGTACACCGTCTACTTCGTAGTAGCGCTGGTAATCGCCGGAGGTAGCGGCCGCCTGGCCATCTGTCAGCAGCACCGTGCCTAAAAAGGCTTCCGGATCGCGGGGATGCTGGACAGCGACGCGCCAGGGCATCTTGCCGGGTTTATTGCCGACTGCTTTGATATTGCCGCCGGCGTTGATCAGAGCGCAGGTGACATCGGGATGTTTTTTCAGGGTGGCGGCGGCCGCATCGACAGCATAGCCTTTGGCGACGCTGCCCAGGTCGAGCTTAACGGCCGTATCGTGATATTTTAAAGTCTGGGCCGCAGTATCAAAATGGTATTGAGCTTTACCGGTATGACTCAGGGCCGCCTGTAATTTTGCCGGAGCCGGCAGGGTATTCTGGCTGCGGGCCGTTTGCCACAGGTCAACGACAGGAGCGGTAGTGATATCAAGCTGCGTGTCCTGACGCTGATCCAGCCAGGCCAGCAGTTTGGCCAGCTGCGGCGCAACATGCACCGGGGTATCTGCAGCCCTGCTGTTGGCTTCATATAAAGAGCCGGGGCCGCCGTCGCAGAACCGGTCCGTGAGCAGCGCGATCTGCTGAAAGGTCTGCAGCGCGTCGTCAACAGCTAAACGGGCTGCGCCGGGCTGCTCGCTGTAAGCGTCGATCTTGACGAAGGTGTCCATGGCAAAGCGGGTGTCGCTGACTTTGACCTGTGCTTCTTCGCCGCAGCCGCTGACACTGAACGCCAGCAGCATCATCAGGATAAGCAGATATTTTATGCCGTAACTTTTCATTGTTTGCCGCCGCAGCTTTCTCCCAGCGGACAGGAGCTGCAGCCGCTTTTTTTATTTGTAGCGACTGTACCCTGCTCATGCTCGGCAGTAATGGGTTCTAACTGGTGCAGGCAATGCCGCGGACATTTTTGGACGCACAGTCCGCATTCGATACATTTGCTGTGGTCGATAACGGGCAGGCTGCCGTTGGCGTCTTCACGCATAGTGATGGCCTGCACCGGGCAGACCTTGGCGCACATACCGCAGCTGATACAGGAAACGCTGCAGTCGACCATGGCGGCCTTGCCTTTGTCACGGTTATTGCATTTTAAATGGATCCTGGTACTGGCACTGGTGATATACAGCACCATCTGCGGACACTGGCGTACACAGATGCCGCAGCCGCTGCATTTGCCGTAGTCGATAACGGGCAGGCCGCTTTCGCTCATGGAAATGGCGTGGAAGGGACACATTTTGACGCAGGAGCCAAACCCCAGGCAGCCAAAGTTGCATTTGCCGGGGCCGCCGTAGTATTTGGCGACCAGATGGCAGTCTTTGATGCCGGTGTAATTGTACAGCTTGGGCGCGTTTTCCTTACAGCCGTTGCAGGCGACGCGGGCTACCTTGCGCAGGTCGGGCGATAAGGGTATATCGCCGGTAAAGCCCATGATGCGCGCGATCTTCTTTTTGGAGTCGGGCGAGCAGGCCAGACAGGGCGAAACACCGTCGCGTCCGCTGACGATGGCTTCAGCCAGCCCGCCGCAGCCGGGATAACCGCAGGAACCGCAGTTGGCGCCGGGCAGCAGATTGGTGATCTCCTCGATCCGGGGATCGGTATGCACGGCCAGCTTGCGGCCTGCCACAGCGAGAATAGCGCCGAACATGCCGCCGAGGCCTGCTACTAAAGCAACAGATTTCCACATGGCGTTCTCCTTTTAGTGTATGCCGGCAAAGCCCATGATAGCGATCGACATACAGCCGGCCGTGATCAGGGCGATGGGCAGGTTTTTCATACATTCCGGCGCGTCGCTGTCTTCCAGCCGCTCGCGGATGCAGGAAAACAGTACCAGGGCCAGCGTATAGCCGGCGGCGGTGCTGACGGCGTTGAGCAGGCTCTGCCAGAGCGTGTAGTTTTTCTGGATATTGATCAGGGCGATGCCTAAAATAGCGCAGTTGGTAGTGATGAGCGGCAGAAAAACGCCCATGCTTTTATGCAGCGCGGGCAGCATTTTTTTGATGAACATTTCCACCAGCTGTACCAGCGAAGCAATCGCCAGAATAAAAACGATGGTCTTTAAATAGGTCAGCCCGTAAGGGGCCAGGAACAGATAATAGACCAGCCAGGAGATCAGCGAAGCCAGTACCATGACGAAGGCTACGGCGGCGCTCATACCCAGCGCGTTGCGCAGGCTTTTGGAAACGCCCAGAAAGGAGCAGATGCCCAGGAACTGCGATAAAACGATATTGGAGATAAAGACTGCCGAAAAGATAATGGCGAAATTACTGTCCATGGTTTACCTCCCGTCTGGCTTTGAGATAGTTGAGCCCGCCGAACAGCAGTCCCATGGTGAGAAAAGCGCCCGCCGGCAGGATCAGCAGCAGTACGGGCTGCGTACCTGGCAGGGCAACGGACTGTCCGAGCAGGGTGCCGGCGCCGAAAAATTCGCGGCAGGCGCCGATAGCGCTGAGGGCCAGCGTAAAGCCCAGACCCATACCGACAGCGTCCTGCAGGGAAAGCCATAAGCCGTTTTTAGAAGCGAAGGCTTCGGCACGGCCGAGGATGATGCAGTTGACGACGATCAGCGGGATAAAAATGCCCAGGGATTCGTAGAGCGCCGGTACATAGGCGTTCATCAGCATTTCTGTCACGGTGACCAGCGAGGCGATGACGACGATATAGGCCGGGATCCGGATATTTGCGGGAATAAATTTTTTCAGGGCTGAGATGATCAGGTTGGAACCGATCAGAACAACGGTAAAGGCTGCGCCCATACCCAGAGCGTTAGTGAGGGAAGAAGTGGTCGCCAGCGCCGGGCAGACACCTAAAAGCTGAACGAACAGCGGATTTTCCCTGATGATACCTTTGGTAAATTCTGGCAGCATGGCTATACTCCTTTCCCGGCAGCTGCTAGGCTGACGCCAAAATGTTCCTGGTAATGCCTGCGTGCGGCATTGATGCCCTTGACCACGGCCTTAGAGGTGATGGTGGAGGCGGTAATGGCCTGGATCTCCTGCGGTTTGGCGGCGTTTTTGCTGACAATCAGCTCCTGGCTGAGGTCTTTGCCAAGAAACTGGTCGATAAAAGCCGGTTCTGTGCATTTGGCTCCCAGACCGGGAGTTTCATGCTGCTGCAGGATCTTGACGCCGCTGATCCGGGCGCTGGGATGTTCGATTCCCAGCATGATCACGACTTTGCCGCTGTAGCCGTCGGGGTCGACGGTATAGATGTAACCGTTAGTCTGCCCGGCAGACTCAGAGCGTTTGACGGCAACGATACGTTTGCCTGATGCCTGTTCGTCCGTAAGCTGGCCGGCAGAGGGCAGTACCTGTTTGTAACCCGCACGGACGGCGTCCGCTCTGCGGGCTTCGATCAAAGGCGCTGTCTGGTCGTGGGCGGTACCGACGCAGGCGGCGGCAATACCACAGACCACGAGCAGGATCGCAGCCAGACGCAGAATATCTTTACTCATGGCGCGCACCTCCTCCAAAGGGGACGTTAGTTACATAACGGTCGATCAAAGGGGTGACCATGTTCATGATCAGGATCGAATAGCAGACGCCTTCCACATAACCGCCGCGCAGGCGGATCAATGCTGTGAGTACGCCGAGGCCGAGCGCGTAGATCAGCCGGCCTTTTTTAGTGATCGGGCTGGTGACCCAGTCGGTCGCCATGAAAAAGGCGCCGATGATGAGGCCGCCGGCCAGCAGGTGATAAAGGGCAAACCAGGCCGGATATTCGCGCAGCCAGCCATAAACGGCAGTAATAGCGACAACAGTGCCGATATAACCGGCCGGGATGCGCCAGTCGATATGACCGCGCCAGATCAGGTAGACGCCGCCTAAAAGCAGGGCCGGGACGCAGGTCTCGCCTAAGGAACCGCCCACATTGCCCCAAAACAGCGCGCTCAGTGAGGGCAGGTCGATGTTCAGGCCGCGCTGCCAGGCATTTTCGGCCAGGCGGAGGGCAGCCAGCGGTGTAGCGCTGCTGACGGCGTCGGTATAAGGCGTGGCTGTAGTGACAGCTGCTGCTGCGGCTGTGCTCCAGGGCATGGTCCAGGTCGTCATCTGTGCCGGAAAGGAAGCCAGCAGGATGGCGCGCCCCAGGTGGGCAGGGTTGAAGATATTGCTGCCCAAACCGCCAAAGACCTGTTTGCCGATGACGATGGCGCAGAAGCTGCCGAAGGCGGCCAGACCAAGCGGCAATGCCGGCGGCAGGCAGAAGGCCAGGAGCAGGCCTGTCAAAAGGGCGCTGCCGTCACCAATGGTGAGCGGACGCCGCATGATTTTCTGACAGAGCGCTTCGCAGATGACGGCAGCGAGGCAGCAGGTAAGGATCACACTGAGGGCCGGCCAGCTGAAAAAGTAAACTGCGGCGGCCAAAGCAGGCAGCAGCGACAGCAAAACGTCGCGCATGGCGGCGCTGATGGTGCTGCCGCTGTGGATATACGGCGACGATGAGATGATAACTAAAGGCGTGGGAGCTTTGACCGGTTCCATAAGAGCCTTCCTTTCTATTCTATGAGTACGTAAGATACTTATTTTTTATAGTAGGGATTATGACCGCCGAAGCCGTCAGTCATGATGAACTGTTTGCCCATGCGGATATACTGTACCAGAGGGATATGGGCCGGGCAGTTATAGGCGCAGGAGCCGCATTCGATGCAGGCGCCGACGTGACCGGCCAAAGCTGCCGGCCAGTCGCGGCGTTTGACGGCCTTGAAAAGCTGGGTCGGCTCCAGAAACATGGGACAGGTATCGACGCATTTGCCACAGCGGACGCAGGGATTTTCCGGCGGCAGCTGGGCCAGCTTGGACTGGTGGTCGAAAATCAGCAGCCCGCCGGTGCCTTTCAGCACCGGAAAGTCGAGAGAATGCAGTGAAAAGCCCATCATCGGTCCGCCGGAAATGATGCGGGCCGGGTCGTTTTTTAAGCCCAGGGCGCCCTGTTCGACAAGGTGGCTGTAAAGTGTGCCGATGCGGACACGGTAATTACCGGGTTTACGGACGGTGTTGCCGCTGACCGTGACGATGCGTTCATAACAGGGCAGGTCGTCCTTGACGGCCTGCGCCGCCTGCATGGCGGTAGCGACGTTATCGACGATCACGCCCACAGCCGAGGGCAGGGCCCTTTCGGGCACGACGCGGCCGGTAACGGCGTAGATCAGATGCCGCTCGCTGCCCTGCGGATATTTTTCAGGACAGACGACGACGCTGATGTTAGGTTCGTCCGCAGTAAGCTGCTGCAACAGCTCGACAGCACGGGGCTTATTAGCTTCGATAGCGATGATGCCTTTATTGGCTAAAGAGGCTTTCAGAAAATATTTCAGGCCGCGGATGACTTCGGCGGCGTTTTCGATCAGGACCCGGTAGTCGGCAGTGATAAAGGGCTCACATTCAATACCGTTGAGGATGACTGTATCAATGATGCGGCCGCTGTTTTGCGGTGCGTATTTGACATGAGTCGGAAAGGTGGCGCCGCCCATGCCGACGATGCCCTTGTCTGCCAGAAGCTGCCGGATCTCATCAGGCGGCAATACCAGCCCGCTTTCACGGGGGCTGATCGTGGGATCGAGCGTGTCCTGACCGTCGTTTTTGATGACGATGCAGGTCGCTACGGTGCCGTTAGGCAGAAAGCGCCGTTCAGTGCCGGTGACGATGCCGCTGGCGCTGGCGTGGATATTGCTGCTGACAGCGCCCTGGGCTTCGGCGATCTTTTGGCCCAGACAGACCTTATCTCCCGGCTGTACTAACGGCTTGGCAGGGGCTCCGATATGCATCGAGAGCGGCAGCACGACTTTCTCGGGTGCGGGGATCGCCTCGATCGGCAGCTCCGCAGTTAAATTTTTAGCGGCATCGATATGGGTGCCGCCCATAAAAGTATGCAGACGGGAAAACATGTTGTCACCTCGCTTAAAGCAAATAGTGTATACTAATAAAGATTTAACATATATTATAAGGCGTAACCACAGAAATAGCAATCGTTTCAGCAACATTTTCCGGTAATGTTACCGGCCGTCAGAAAAATAGTAAAGAATGTAATAAAACGAAAAACTTCAGAACGTGAAGAAGATTATTGGGGATAGTATTATGTAGAAAGTTGATAATAGAGCGGTGAAGAAGTCTGCTGCGACTGTAACTGTTGCGTAAAGAAAAACGATTGTCTGCAAAATATATAAAGTGTAGTGGAAAAGAGCATTTTTGCTGTTGATTGGTTGGAAAGTTGCTATAAATTTAACAAAAAAAGCAGATTTATTTTACACTTTAGCCATAGTTTTCCAAAAAATTCACGAAAAAATACTGCGAAATACTGTAAAATAAGTTATAATAGGTATCGTAAAGTGTATTATAAGTTGCTTATTGAACACTTAAAATCGCTTTACTGTAATCCTGGCAGCTATCAAGTTGAGTATTTTTGATACTGCCGGTACAATTTAGGATACCGGGAGGTATACATGTTTTTTGACTCTTATGACACTCCTGTCTTTCGTCCGCCCAGTGAAGCCCGCAGTTTTATTCTGCGCGTGACCCGCGGCTGCGCCCATAACAAATGCACCTACTGCAATATGTACCGGGGCGTGCCGTTTCAGGTGCTGACTGAGGAAGAGATCGACAGACAGATCGAGGCGGCTGCCGCACACGGCAGAAATTCGGTCCGCAGAGTGTTTTTAGCCGACGGTGACGCTTTGGTACTGTCGACGCCGCGTCTGTTAAAAATTTTAGACGCGTTATACAAAACTTTTCCGAAGCTGCAAAGGGTAGCGGCTTATTCCGCACCAAAGGATATCCTGCGTAAATCGCATGAGGAATTAGTCGAACTGCGTGAAGCAGGCCTGAAACTGCTGTATTACGGTATGGAAACAGGTGACGACGCGACTTTGCAGGCGGTAAACAAGGGCGTCAGCGGCGCCGAAGCTGTTGAAGCAGGGCAGAAGGTCGTAGCGGCAGGCATGAAGCTGTCGATGATGATCATTCTGGGGCTGGCCGGCAAACCCGGCAGCAAGCGGCATGCGGCGGAGACTGCCAAAGCGATCAATGCCATCAAGCCGACGATGCTGAGCGCTTTGTGCCTGATGCTGTACCGCGGCAGCGAGCTGCTGGACCAGTTTGAACGCGGCGAATTTGAGCCGCTGTCCCCGCAGGGACTGATGGAAGAGCTGTACAGCATTTTAGCTGCTGTTGAGCTGCCGGAGGATCATCCGTGTATTTTCCGCAGCAACCATGTTTCCAATTATGTTCAGCTGGCAGGCACCCTGCCGAAGGACAAGGAACGGCTGCTGGGCGAGATCGCCTGGAGTGCCGGTGAATTAGCTAAAGTTAAGGAATGGGACGTTTATAACAATACAAGATATTGAGTGTGCAAGGAAGGGGATCGATGGTAATGAGGAAAATGACCGCATTGCTGACCTTTGTGCTGATAATCTGTCTGCTGCCAGCGGCAGCTTTGGCCAAAACCTTTAAAGAGGGCGACAAGGACTGGAAGATCATGGTCACCCAGCAGAAGCTGAAAACGCTGGGGTACGCGCCCGACCGTACCGATGGCAAGTTCACTAAAGCGACTGCCGCAAGCCTGAAGGATTTTCAGAAAAAGTATAAGCTGAAGGCTAACGGCCGTCTGGATGACAAGACCTATAAAAAGGTGACCTGGGAAGCCTTTAAAAAAGAAGGCATTACCAATGTCAAGGGCAAAGACGTCGTGAAAACGGCTTCTAAATATAAAGGTACTCCTTATAAATTCGGCGGCACAACGCCGAAAGGCTTTGACTGCTCGGCCTATGTACAGTATGTTTTCGGTAAGCACAAGGCACAGCTGCCGCGTACTGCCGATGTGCAGGTCTTAAAGGGTGTTTTTGTGCTGAAAAACCAGCTCAAGGAAGGCGATCTGGTCTTTTTCTCGACCTATGAGCCGGGAGCGTCCCATGTAGGCATTTATGCCGGCAAGGGCATGTTCTGGAATGCGTCGACCTCGCGCGGCGTAGTGCTCGATTCGCTGGACAATACTTACTGGAAGTCCCGTTATTACGGGGCGCGCCGTATTCTTGTCGATAACGGCGAAGTGTAATGTTCCAATAGGTTCCTGATGATATTTGATGAAATTGAGGAGGGGTCTTATAATGATCCGTGAAAAACGCAACAAGGAAAAACTGGCTTCCTATTATCGTAAGTTTATGGAAGACGGCGTCATCGATCCAAACGTCCATCCCTGGGTGGCCGAATCCTGGCAGCGCTGCCGGGCGATGAAGCTGCCCCATGAAACGATGCCCAAGCTGAATAAACTGAGCCGCGAAGAGATCGTTGAACACCAGAGGACCCATGAGTTTATCGTAAAATACGTCGACGGTTTGTATGAACAAAGCAAACAGCATTTCAATATCCATAACCTGAGCATGCTGCTGATCGACGAAGACGGTTATGTGATCAAAAATTATGCCCTGCCCTTTTTCCAGAGAGTGATCGAGGATATTCAGGGTATGCGCGTGCTGGAAGAGGATGTGGGTACTTCCAGCATCAGTATCGCGCGTGAGCATAATGTGCCCTTTTTGATGTTCGGCCCGGAAATGTGGATCAAAGACAGCCATTCCGGCGATGCCTGCAGCGCCCCGATCTCTGTCAACGGCAAGATCCGCTATATTATTTCCTTCTTCTCGCTGGATCAGAACGATCTGCCTTATGACCTCTTGCTGTCGCTGCTTTTGACGATGAAATATTCGATCGAACAGCATCTTTCCATGCTGGAATACTGGAGCATTTATCAGCTGATGATGAACGAGCTGCCGGTAGCCGTGTACTGGATCGGTCAGGATGAGCAGCTGAAATACTGCAATAATAATGCGCAGAAGCGTCTGGACGGCAAGCAGAAGCTGGAAGACGTTTTCCTGAATTATGAACATATCCCCATTAAAAAAGCTTTGCAGGGCGTACCGACGCACCGCCGTGAGATCACCTGGATCACGCAGGACCGTACTTATGAAGATATCACAACGGTCATGCCGATCAAAGTGGGCAGTGAGGTCGAAAGCGCGCTGGTCATGTCGATGTCGATCGAAGATCTGAAAACTACGATCGCCCACGCTACAGGCTACAGCTCCCGTTACAGCCTGTACAGCATGGTCGGCGAAACCAGCGAGTTCCTGGCTTTGCAGCATAAGGCTTCGCGGATCGCCCGCAGCGATAATAATATCCTGCTGCAGGGTGAACCCGGCACCGGCAAGCAGCGTTTGGCCCATGGTATCCATCAGGCCAGCCCGCGCGCTGCGGCACCGCTGATCGTTGTAAAATGTTCGAGTGCGCCGTTGGAGGCTCTGGAAGAAGAATTTTTCGGCAGTGTCGACGGCGACCGTCAGCCGATGGCCGGTAAACTGGAGCTGGCCCTGGGCGGCACGCTGTTCCTGGACGAAGTAGAAAAGCTGCCTGTGGAAATGGGCGACAAGCTGGCCGATGCTTTGAAAAATGGTTTGGTGAACCGTGAGACCGGTGTGCGCAAGAAATTGAACGTGCGTGTGATCGCGGCCTGTGATTCCAATTTAAAACGTCTGTCGGACAAGGGCTTGTTCTCCAAAGCCCTGTACGAGCTGGTCCTGGATACGACGATGCGTGTTCCGCCTCTGCGTGAGCGCGTCAAGGATATTGAAGTCATCGCTTCCCATATTCTGGCCGAGATGTCGGCGCAGCATAACCTGCCGCCGAAACGTCTGTCGCCGGAGGCGCTGAATCTTTTGACCAGCTGCAGCTGGCCCGGCAATATCAAGCAGCTGCAGGGCGTGATCGAGCAGGCTTTCTTCCATACTCCCGGAGCGATCATCGAATCCGAGAATATCAAGCTGCCCGGTGACCGGACGCTGGAAAAATCCTGGAAGTATGATAAAGACGCTTTTATCGCGGCCTGGAAATCCGCCGGCGGCAATATCAGCAAGCTGGCCGGTATGCTTGACGTCAGCCGCGTGACCCTGTACCGTTATCTGAAAAAATACGGACTGGGCCCGAAAGGAATGAAAGAAGAATAAAGAAAATAAAAGCAGAGTGTCTGGCACTCTGCTTTTTTCTGTCTGGTTTTAAATTTTATAAGTTTCAGGCCTGGATTTAAAATTTCATTTCTGCGCCCAGACGCCACATACGTCCGTAGAAGCCCATGTCAGACAAGTCTTTGTTAAAGACGTTGTCGATGCCGGCAAAGACACGGTATTTTTCGCCCCAGCGTTTACTGACGGTAAAGTTGAAGGTGTTGACGCTGTAGATCGCGGTACTGCTGTATTGGAAGTCGGTATACCATTTGTTCCAGGCAGTGACGTTCCATTCTTTTTGTACGGGCTCTGTCCACATCAGTTTCGCAGTGTAGGTGTTGCGGGCGCTGTATTGGATGCGGGAACCGTCCGAATCATCGACTGCGTTCAGCCAGTTGTAGTTGCCGGCTACGGTAAAGCCGTTGCCCAGGTCATGTTTGACTTCAAATTCGATGCCTTTCGAGGAAGTACTGTCGATATTATAAAACTTACGGTAAGTATAGGTAGAATCTGTAAATTTATAATCAATAGCGTCATCTTTTTTATTATCAAAATAGGTCAGTTTAGCGGAAGTTGTATCACCGAATTCCTGCTCGTAAGAAATTTCCCAGCCGTGGACTTTTTCGGGTTTCAAATCGGGATTTCCCAGCAACGGATAGGCAAAGATGCCGCCGTGGTTAAAGGAACCATACAGTTCGTCAACAGAAGGCGCGCGATACGAAGAACCGTAATTAGCTTTGAAGCGCGCTTTGTCGTTAATAAAATAAGTTGCGCCCAGATTGGCGGAAGTATGGTTGCCGAATGAATCATGGTGGTCGAAACGTACGGCGGGAGTCAGTAGTAATTTGCTGCCGGCACGGTATTCATCCTGTACATATATAGAATACTGGTTGGAATTTTTCATATTGTTGCCGCCGTAAAGCGTAGCTTTGTCACCACGATATTCGGCGCCGAAGGTGAGTTTGTTATTTTCGGCAGTCTTGACGGTATCGCGCGCTTCGATATTCCAGGATTTATATTTTTTTTCATCTGTAGCAGCGTTGTCGACAGAACCTGCGTCTCGGCTCAGCTGGCTGTAAAAAGCTGCTAAGCTGTAGTTGCTGTTAGCGTTTTTTCCGGTGTAAGTCATACCGACGGTTTTACGTTCTGATTTGAACGGTATCAGGGCTTCGCGCGGTGGCCGGGCCGTAAAGTTGTAGGAAATGCTTTCCAGATTTTCTTTATCATAGTCTACCAGTAAATTCAGGCTGTTATTTTCGTCCATTTCATAATCAATATTCAAATTATAGGCCTGCTTGGGACCGTTAAAAAGTTTTTTCCCTGCCTTATCGTCGATATTGCGCAGTTTACTGAAATTGGCGTCGAAGCTGGCGCTGAACTTGCCGCTTTTGCCGGTATCGAAATGATAATAATTGCTCATTTCCCGTGTGCCGGTAGAGATGCCTGCGGAAGCTTTAGGTTTTTCTGATTTTTTAGTGATAATGTTGATAACGCCCGACATGGAGCCGGAGCCATAAATAGCGCTGGCTTGTCCGCGCAAGATCTCTATGCGTTCGACATTGCTTAAATTAAGGCGGTCTAAGGCAAAAGCATTGGTCGATAAGGAAATAAAATAACTTTCGTTCGCGACCCGGCGGCCGTTGACTAAAATCAAAACGTCGTTGGTGTTACCACCTCGTATGCTGATGTTTTCACCGCTGCCGTGGCTGGCGCTGATCACGTCGATATTAGTGGCCAGCCTTAAGGCGTCCCGGACGCTGATCGCGCCGGTGTTTTTTATATCTTCCTGGGTAATGACTTCGACGCTGCGTGGATTTTCTTTCTGTGTCAGCTCTGTCCTGGTGGCGGTAACGACATACTCGTCCAGATTATACTGATGCAGATCGTCTGCGGCGGCTGCATTGCCGCTGCTGTTGATAGAACTTAAAATACAAAGGGCAATCAATAAACTGCTCTTTTTAGCAAAATGCTGCATGGTTTTACTCCCTCATCCTTAGCTACATGTAACTAATCTAATATTTAAGTTAGCCATAGCTAACTATAGTTTATATTTATATCACATTTCACAAATTTGTCAATATACTTTTGCATAATTATTTTTTATTTGCTTAAAAATCGGCCGGCAGAAAGCTGAGCAGCAGGCATTTTTGCAGCACCAGGCTTAAAGCAGAAGCGGGTGAGATTTCTGCGGCGACTTTTTTTAACTGCACAGTCAGAAGCTGTACTGATTGTGCGATCATGGCGGCAAATTTTTAAGAGGGCAGGGTATAAAAAAGCAGAGCGTGAATTTGATCGTTGCCGGTTCTTAACAAACTCGTAATTTTTTATAAAAATGATGATTAGAACGCCACTTTGTTATATAATATAAATTGGATTTGTATTTAGATTTTACAAAGGCGGGTCAGTATGAGATTAAGAAAAAAACCATGGATCGAAGAAGCAATGCAGGAGTTAAAAGACGAATATGTTTTGATGCATGATTTGGAAAAGTATAAAGGACGCTGGCAGGAGCTGTTTCCCGGCAAGCGTTTATGTTTGGAGATCGGCTGCGGCAAGGGCCGTTTTATTATTGGCATGGCCGGGCTGCACCCGGAAAAGGCTTTCATCGGCGTGGAAACGCAGCACGATATCGCCTATTATCCCGGTAAAACGGCCAAAGAACAGAAACTGGATAATATTAAAGTCATCTGTGCGAATGCAGAGCATCTGGAGGACTGGTTTGAGCCGGGCGAGATCAAAGAGCTGTATTTGAATTTCAGCGACCCGTGGCCGAAGGCGCGTCATGCCAAACGCAGACTGACGCACCGTAATTTTCTGGCTAAATACCAGCGGCTTTTAGGCCGGGGCGGACATCTGCGTTTTAAAACTGACAACAGGTCGCTGTTCGATTTTTCAGTGGAAGAGTTTAAGGAATTCGGGCTGGAAATCATTGCCTTGAGCTATGATCTGCATCATTCGGAGTATGAGAACGAGGTGCAGACGGAATATGAACAGAAATTCAGCGCGTTGGGAACACCGATAAATTTTTGTGAAGTGGTATTTTAAGAGAGGCTGTTATGCAGAAAAGATTTTTGATCTGGGATAATCCCAAGGATGCGATCATCAGCCTGACTTTGCTGCTGATGCTCGTGGGCTGTATCAATGTGTTCAGCGCCAGCTTTGTCGAAGCGCGCGATATGTTTGAGGACGGCTATTATTATTTGAAGCGTTATCTGATTTTTGGCGCGGCCGGACTGGTGCTGATGCTGTGGCTGGGTTTTCGTGCGCCTTCGTACAAGACCTGGCTCAATGACTTCTGGCTGAAGGCAGTTTATTTCGGCGTTGGCAGTCTGCTGCTTTTGGTAGACTTGATCGGTACGACGAATAAAGGCGCGCAGCGCTGGTTGTATGTAGGCGGTATTTCAATCCAGCCGTCAGAGCTGGCGAAGATCGCTGTGATCCTGCTGGGCGCGGCCCTGCTGGGTGAAATGCTGCGTAAACGTCAGCCGATCAGCCTGCTGAATAAGGATACCGTCTGGCCTTTCGTAGGTACAGTGATCTACGGCATTCTGGTTTTGAAACAGCCGGATATGGGCACGGCCGCTATTATCGTGGCGCTGATGGTGGGGTTATACATCCTGGCCGGCCTGCATCTGCGGGAGGTATTTGGCCTGCTGGGCATTTTGGGCGCGGTAGCAGTGGCGGGGGCGATCATGGCTCCTTACCGTCTGCAGCGGATCAAGGTGTGGCTGGACCCGTGGAGCGACGAGGCCAATACGGGTTATCAGATGGTGCAGTCGTTGATGTCGATCGGCAGCGGCGGTTTGACCGGCTTGCCGTGGGGACAGGGCAGCGGCAAGTTTTTTTATCTGCCGGAAGCGCATACGGATTTTGCTTTTGCTATTTTTTGTCAGGAATGGGGCCTGTTGGGCGCGGCGATCCTGATCACGGTGTTTTTACTGCTGGCGGCGGCCTTTTTCCGCATTGCCATGCATACTAAAGATGAACAGGGCTTTATCCTGGTTTCGGGCGTCAGCCTGCTGATCGTGGGCCAGGCCGTAGCCAATATGGCGATGGTCTGCGGGCTGCTGCCGGTCATCGGCGTGCCGCTGTCCTTTATCAGCTATGGCGGTACTTCGATGCTGATCACGCTGGCCTCGATCGGGCTGGTCCTTTCTGTGTACCGTGACGAGTGTAAACGCGAGAAGCTGGAGCGGCTGTCGCCTGATACCCGCCGGACGCAGATGCGTGTCGTTTCGCCCGGTGTGGGGAGGTGGCAGCGCTGATGAAAAAGTTTTCGCTGCAAAACGGTAAAAAACGTTTTGCTATTATCGGCCTGCTGATCTTTATGGGCTTTGGAACGGTATTTCTGCGGCTGATCTGGCTGCAGGTGATCCAAAACGAGGAGCTGGCCAAGCGTGCGGCTAATCAGGTCACGGGCAAGGTCACCAAATATTCGCCCCGCGGGGCTATTTTGGACTGCAACGGCGAAGAGCTGGCAGTCAGCATCATGTCCAAGTCTTTGTATGTCGACCCGGTCGAGATGCAGGACAACCCGACGAAAAAAGGCGAAAAGCCGGAGCGGGACGTCAAGCGTCTGGCGGCTGATCTGCTGGCCGGCGTCCTGCAGATGAAGGCGGACGAATTGTATGCCGATTTTACCACTGAAGCCCGCTTTATCTGGCTCAAACGGACAATGGAGCCGAAGGATGCGGCAGAGGTAGAACGGATCATTCGGGAGAACAAGCTGCCGGGGCTGCATTTTTTAGAAGAAAGCAAACGTTATTATACAAAAAAATCAATGGCGGCCCAGGTACTTGGTTTCGTCGGTACGGACGATAACGGCCTCAGCGGGATCGAGCTGGCGCTGGATTCGGTCGTAAAGGGTGCGGAAACGCAGCAGCAGGAGGTCGTCGACGCGCTGGGACGCCCCATGGGCGACAGCGGTTTCAATAAAGCCAGGCCGCAGAAGATGGCTTCCGTCTATCTGACTTTGGACAGCAAGATCCAGTTTGTGCTGGAGGACGCGCTGGATAAAGCGATGAAGGATACCAAAGCCGCCAGTGCGGCAGTCATTCTGATGGACCCGAATACGGGCGCGATCCTGGGTATGGCCAACAGGCCCAGCTTTGACCCGAATACTTTTTATAAATTCCCGGCGACCAGCTGGACTAACCGTGCGATCTCGACTATTTACGAACCGGGTTCGGTTTTTAAACCGATCGTAGGCGTGATGGGACTGACGGAAAAGATCATTACACCGACGACGATGATCAACGATACAGGCAGTATCAGGATCGCCGACCGGACGATCCGCAACTGGGACGGCGAAGGCATGGGACTGGTCCCGTTTCAGGACGTTATTAAATTTTCGATTAATACAGGCATGGTGCAGCTGGGTATGCAGCTGGGCGCGCAGCGCATGATCGATTACAGCAAAAAATTCGGTTTCGGCAGTGTGACCGGAGTAGAGCTGCCGGGTGAAGAAGAAGGCATCCTCTACGACCCTGAGCAGATGTATCAGCCGGATATCGCGACCATGTCGATCGGTCAGGGCATTGCCGTAACGCCGCTGCAGATGCTGCGCGCGATCTGCGCTATCGCTAACGGCGGCGAGCTTTTGCAGCCGTATATCATCGATAAGATCGTGATGCCGGACGGACGGGTCCTGCGTCAGGGCCAGAAAAAAGTTGTACGCCGGGTGATGAGTGAGGAAGTTGCCAACCAGATGCGCGGCATGATGGAGCAGGTAGTAGCCAGCGGCGGCGGTAAAGCCGCCAGTATCAAGGGCTACCGCATCGCCGGCAAGACAGGTACAGCTGAAAAGCTGGCCGAAACAGGCGGCTATGCGGCCGGTAAATATATTGCTTCCTTCGTAGGCTTTGTACCTGCCGATAAGCCGCAGTATGCGATGCTGATTATGCTGGATACGCCGCAGGGCGCTTTTTACGGTTCGCAGGTTTCGGCACCGGTCTTCCGCGATACGCTGCAGCAGATCCTTGTGGCCAAGGGCATCCAGCCCAGCAGCAGCGAGGGACTGCCGTCTTTTGAGCAGCATGCCAAACCGGGCGCGGTGATCTCTAATGTTCCGGCGCCTGAAAAAATGCCGCAGATGGAGATCATGGCTGACGGTAAGATCAAAGTGCCGGATTTCAGCGGCCTGGATATGCGGCAGACGGCCGAGCTGATCCAGCAGGGACGTCTGGTGCTGGTGCCGCATGGCAGCGGCAGGGCCCGCAGGCAGTCGCAGCCGCCGGGGACAGTGGTCGCCGAAGGAACGAAGCTGGAGATCTGGTTTGAATAAAAACAGTGTATGTATACATAAGGATGCTGTCAGGGCAGCAGGAAAAAAGCTGTCGGCACAGAAGATATACAAGATGGTTCACATGTATAAGTGAAGAGGAGGGCGTTTATTTATGTTATCTGATATTGAAATTGCTCAGCAGGCCAAAATGCTGCCGATCACGGAGGTCGCCGCCAAGCTTGGTATCGGCGAGGAAGACATTGAAATGTATGGCCGTTACAAGGCCAAATTATCTATGGACCTGATCCGCCGGCTGGAAGACAAACCGGCAGGCAAGCTGGTTCTGGTAACGGCTATCACGCCTACGCCGGCAGGCGAGGGCAAGTCGACTACCACCGTAGGTCTGGCCCAGGGACTGGCCAAGATCGATAAAAGCGTTATCGTGGCGCTGCGCGAGCCTTCACTGGGTCCCTGCATGGGCGTCAAGGGCGGCGCTGCCGGCGGCGGTTATTCCCAGGTCGTGCCGATGGAAGACATCAACCTGCATTTTACCGGCGATTTTCATGCGATCACTTCCGCGCATATGCTGTTGTCCGCCATGGTCGATAACCATGTGCAGCAGGGCAACGCTCTCAATATCGACCCGCGCCGGATCGTCTGGAAACGCGTTGTCGATATGAATGACCGTGAGCTGCGCAATATCGTGGTCGGACTGGGCGGTAAAGCGCATGGCGTACCGCGTCAGGACGGTTTTGACATTACCGTTGCTTCCGAAGTCATGGCTATTTTGTGCCTGGCCAGCAGTCTGCATGATTTGAAAGAACGTTTGAGCAGGATCATCGTTGCTTATGACTATAACGGTAAGCCTGTCACCGCCGGGCAGATCAAAGCCCACGGCGCGATGGCGGCCCTGTTGAAGGATGCGGTGAAACCGAATCTGGTGCAGACGCTGGAAAACGTGCCGGCGATCATCCACGGCGGCCCCTTTGCCAATATCGCCCACGGCTGCAACAGCGTCATGGCTACCAAAACGGCGATGAAGCTGGCGGACTACACGATCACGGAAGCAGGCTTCGGCGCTGATCTGGGTGCGGAAAAATTCTTTGACATCAAATGCCGTTATGCCGGCCTGAAACCGGACGCAGTAGTGCTGGTCGCAACTGTACGCGCCCTGAAGATGCACGGCGGCGTGCCGAAGACAGAATTGACTGTGCCGAATGTGGAAGCTGTGAAAAAAGGCATCGTCAATCTGGAAAAACATATCGAAAACATCAAAAAATTCGGCCTGCCTTTAGTGGTAGCCATCAATATTTTTGCGCAGGATACGCCGGAGGAGCTGGAAGCTGTACGCGCTCACTGCGCCGCACATGGCGTCAATGTGGCCTTGTCCGATGTCTTTGCCAAAGGCGGCGCCGGCGGCGTCGAGCTGGCGCAGGAAGTCGTGGCGCTGGCCGAAAGCGGCAAGGCAGACTTTGCCCCGATCTATGCTTCCGAGCTGCCGCTGAAAGAAAAGATCGCTGCTGTGGCGCGCGAGATCTATGGCGCCGGCGATGTAGTTTATGCCAAAGAAGCAGAGACGGCTTTGAAGGATTTTGAAAGTCTGGGCTATGGTAACCTGCCGATCTGTATGGCTAAGACCCAGTATTCGTTCTCGGATGATCCGACCTTGCTCGGGCGTCCCAGCGGTTTCACCATGACGATCAAAAATTGCAGGATCTCTGCCGGCGCAGGCTTTGTAGTCGTGCTGACCGGCGATATCATGACGATGCCGGGACTGCCAAAGGTGCCGGCAGCAGAGAAAATCGATGTCAGCGATGACGGCGTCATCAGCGGCTTGTTTTAAGGAGAGTTGCAGCGATGAAAACTTTGTTGATGAAGGGCAAACCCGTTGCCGATGCTTACAGAGAAATTATTTCAGCCAAGATCGCGGCCGCCAGGGCCAAAGGCGTCAAGGTGACGCTGGCGATCATTGTAGTCGGCGATGACCCGGCTTCGCATGTTTATAAGGACCGGCTGGTCAAGCTGGTCGAAAGTCTGGGCGGTGAGGCCAAGGTGCTGGAGCTGCCGGAAACAGCGACCCAGGATGAGGTCATTGCCATGATCAAAAGACTCAACCATAACCGCTATGTTACAGGTATCCTGCCGATGATGCCGATGCCGAAGCATATCGACGGCGATGCTGTTGGTGCGATCATTACCACGAGCAAAGATGTGGACTGTCTCAATCCCAAGAGCGTCGGCGAAGTCTTTTTGGGACGCAGCCGCTGGGCTCCGTGTACGCCGCGGGCCTGTATGGCTACGCTGGCCCATTACGGGATCGAACTCAAAGGTAAGAACGTCGTCGTTGTCGGCCGCAGCAATGTAGTGGGCAAGCCGGTAGCGCTGCTGCTTCTGCAGGAGCATGCTACAGTAACTGTCTGCCATTCGAAGACGAAGGATCTGGCCGGTATTTTAAAAACTGCCGATGTGATCGTGGCGGCTGTGGGCGTGCCTGCTTTCATTAAACCGGAAATGGTCAAAAAAGGTGTCGTGATCGTCGATGTAGGCATCAATGCTGTCGAAGGCGGACTGGTCGGCGACGTAGATCCTGCTGCCTGCGCTAAAGCCGGCGCGTTCACGCCTGTGCCCGGCGGTATCGGCGTCGTCAGCAATATGATGGTCATGGACATGCTCAGCAGAAATTTATAAGGCGAGGTAAGTAAGACCGTGAAAAGATTTGTATGGCTGCTTTTACTGGTCGTTTTTGTAGCGTTTATTTTCTATAATTCTTCCATGCCGGCGGCTGAATCGCACCGGGCCAGCGAACTGGTCGGCTCGATCCTGACCGGTATGGGCAAATGGTTCGGCATCGATGTGCCGCAGCAGAATTTGGATCATAACATCCGCAAGCTGGCGCACTTTTTGGAGTTTGCCCTGCTGGGAGTGATCCTCTGCAATGTTTATGCCGCCTTTGGCGTCATCCACCGGACGGCGACCGGCTATATTCTGTTTTTGGGACTGGCGGTAGCCGTGACCGACGAATACATCCAGCTGCACGCGCCGGGACGCAGCGCTTTGGTGACGGATGTGATCCTGGATTTTTCCGGCGTCTTCTTTATCTGGCTGACACGTGAGGTGTGGAGCTGGGCCAAGCGTTAGCAGGTTATAAAAAAACACTGTTACGTTTTGCGTAACAGTGTTTTTTTCATTTTTTTAGATCTTTATTAGTTTCAAGCCCCAAAACAACCCGCTGTGAAATTTACTTCACAGCGGGCGTTGTATTTTTGGGTATTCAGTTCAGCGCAGATACGCTGCCAGCGTTTCGTACAGCTTCTGCGGGTCGATCGGTTTGGCAACGTGCGCATTCATACCGGCGGCCAGCGCGTTTTTGATGTCTTCGGCAAAAGCGTTGGCAGTCATGGCAATGACTGGGACCGTTGCTGCCTGTGGATGCTGGCTGCAGCGGATAGCTTTGGCTGCTTCGTAACCGTTCATGACCGGCATCTGAATGTCCATCAGGATCGCGTCGAAGCTGCCCGGCGCGGAAGCATTAAAGAGTTCTACGCCCTGCGCGCCATTTTCAGCAATGGTAACAGCTGCTCCTGTTTTTTCCAGGATCAGTTCTGCTACTTTTTGATTGATCGGATGATCTTCTACCAGCAGAAAAGATTTGCCTGTAAAGTCAAAGTCGGCGCTGCCGGGGAGCTGGGCCGTTTTTTCTACCGTGACGGCGGCAGCAGTATCAAAATGCAGCGGCAGCGTGACGGTAAAGGTAGTTCCCTCGCCGTGCTGGCTGGCAACGGAGATCGTACCGCCTTTGTAGTCGACGATATTCTTGACGATGGCCAGTCCCAGGCCGGAACCTTCGATATGCCTGCTGACAACGTCGCTGCTGCGGTAGAAGGGTTCAAACAGCTGCGGCAGGCTGGCGCTGTCGATGCCGATCCCGGTATCGCTGATCGCAAACTGATACCAGCCGATCCGGTCGCTGGTAGGCGGCAGTTCGCGGACGCTGAAGGTGACTGTGCCGCCCGGCGGTGTGAATTTGCAGGCATTGCTGACAAGATTGTCCCAGATCCGCTGCAGCTGGGAGGTGTCGCCGAGACAGTTACAGTGCAGCAGATCGGTATCATGCAGGAAGTTAAGACCGTTTTTATCCATCAACAGCTGGTAACGGCTGCAGAACCTGTCTATTTCTACGGACAGGTTGAACGGGGCCTGCGCTGATTCCAGCTGGCCTTTTTCGATACGGCTCATGTCGAGGATGTCATTGATGAGCGTCAGCAGATGTGACGATGAGGTTTTGATGATTTCCAGATATTCGCAAAGCTGCTGACGGTTGTCAAGATTGCCCAGCGCCAGATCTGTCATGCCGATGATGGCATTCATAGGGGTGCGGATGTCGTGGCTCATGGCCGAGAGAAAATCGGTTTTGGCACGGTTGGCTTCCTGGGCCAGATCCAGCGCGTTTTGCAGCACGGACCGGGAATTTTTCTCGGCACTGATGATATCCGTAACATCACAGCGGACCAGGCAGATCGTATGGTGGCCTTCATCACCCCAGAGGACGTTGATCTGTTTGTGTTTTTCACTGCCGTTATTGGCAAGGTAAGGCAGCGTCAATTCATATCCCTGCGGTTTTTCGGCCAGTCTGCTGAGGATAACAGGCAGCGAGAATGACGCCGCCACACTTTCGTCAGCTGCTGCTTTAACATATGGAGCAGCAAGCTTTTGCAGCGCTTTGTTAAAATCTGAGCATTTATAAGGCGACAGGTTCTGCAGTACCGATCTGCGGGTGTACATCGTGAAATCTCTGGTCAGCAGATTGATGATGCTGAGCTGTTCAAAGGTATAGGCCAGCGTATTGAGCAGGGCCCGCTGCTCCCGTACATAGTCGGTAATATCGGCCCGGGCCATGCCGACCTTGTTTAAACGCTGATCGATCAGAAAGACGATCATATTTTTAGTATAGATATGTCCCTGCTCATCCTGCAGTGAATAATGGAAGGAATAAGAATTTTCCTGCTGCAGACGCCGCTGCATATTGACAGGATCAAACATTTGCAGACAGAATTCCCGGTCCTTGGGAACAGTGAATTCCTGCAGGAAAGCGACGATATTTTTGCTGTAGCTGCCCTGGTCAGGCGGCAGCAGGCTGGCTTTGCCGTTGGTGAAAAACAGCTGGTAGCTGTCATTGCTGAAGTCGCAGGCAGCAATAAAATCATAGTGGGCGTGCGCCAGGTGCATGGATACCTGCTCGTTGATCCGGGACTGCGTCATATCCAGGATGGAAAGGACGCCGATGGTATGACCGTTATCCGGCGATTCGATCATATTGATGACGCATTTCAGGTAACGGCCGCTGTTATCCTGCGGCATGCGGATAAAACATTCTACTTCCTGCCGGGTGATGCCCTGAGCAAATTTTTCCAGCAGCGGCGCATTGAGAAATTTACTGAGGAAAAGCTGCTGTTCCTGCGCGTCTTCGATCAGTGAAGACAGCCCTTTGAAAAAGGCCTGCCGCTCAAAACCGAATTTTTGCAGTGGATCGATACCTGTTTTATCGTAAATGCGCAGGATCCTGTTGGCTGTTATATCACAGTAACCGCTGAGGATCTCGTTCGAGAGCGGATAATTTTGCTGGCGCAGTAAAATATCATTATATTTTTGCCGCAGTTTGCTTTGAGATTCTATTTCTTTGGTAATATCGCTGTACACGGCGTAAACGAGAGGTGATCCGTTCTGGCGGATAATAAGCGAAGAATTGTTTTTGACCCAGATATAGCCGCCGTCTTTTTTGCGCAGCCTGTAAATGCTTTCGCAGGTATCCAGATGTTTGTTAAGATGGCTGCACAGTCTGGTCAGGCAATAGTCTACGTCATCGGGATGAACGCCTGCTAAAGCGTCGTTTTGATAAAGCGCATAGGCTTCGTCCAACGACATGCCGGTCATAGCGGCAAAGCCGTCGGAAAGATATTCGGGGATCATCCTTCTGGCTGCAGGATCGAAATGCAGCATGGCGATGCCTCCCGGCAGGTTATGGACAAGCGTCTGATAAAATTGCTCCAGCTGGTCGGCTTTGCGCGAGGCTGATATTTTATCAGTGATATCGTTGACGAAAAGGGTATAGGCGGGCATACCGTTCCAGACGAGCTCTTTAGCGCGGAGCTCATAGCTTTTGCCGTTGGGGAAGGTGAGCTCCTGCGGTGTGCCGATGTTTTTGCTGTCGGTCAGGGGGCAAAAGTCGCAGGGCTGCTGCTGATCGTGCAGGGCTGTGTAACACTTCTCACCCCAGAGATTACTTTTACCTGCCAAAAAGAGCTCTGTATTTTCGTTGTAGTACAGCAGGTCGTAGTTCGTTTTGTCAATAACATAGATGCCCTGGGCCGCTTCGTTGCTGATCTGCTGAAAAAGCTTGGCTTCTTCGGACATACCGGTAAAAACAGCGTAAAAAATGCCGTTGATGGCTTTGCCGTTTAAACGTATCCATTCAAGCGTCTGCTTTTTGCTGTTGATCCTGTAAGAAAGATCGATCGTTTCACTACTGGTGAACATATGCTGGAAAGCATTGTAAACCCGGTGATAATCGTCTTTAAAGACCATGCTCCAGGGATTGGGGGCATAGCGCTGCAGATCGGCAGCATCACTGCAGCCGAAAAGTCTGGCGACGCCGTCGGAACAAAGCAGGCGCTGCGGGTTCTGCGGATCAGTAAAATCATAGGCGGCGATACCGCCGGGGATAGAATTGATAACGTGGGCCAGCTCTTCCTGAGACTGTTTGAAGGCGGAGATATTGTGGAACACACATTGCAGCAGGGGATAACCGCCGTCATCGCCGATTTTTTTGGCATAGACATTGACCCAGACGATATGGCCGTCACGGTGCTGTTTGCGGAAATCGAAACTGACAGCGGTATTAGCAGCCAGCGCTGCACGGATCTTGCCGACGACCATCTCGGTATCTTCATGATAGGTGAGGTTGGCTGCATCCTGTTTGATGAGCTGTTCGTATTCTGCACGGTCATAACCCGAAAGCTCGGGAACGCCGTCAGAGTAATAAACCGTTTCGAAGATATCGGAGACTTTATAAATTGCGACGCCGCCGGGAATAGCGTTAATGATATCCTGGGCGTTTATTTTTGTGTCAAAGCGTTCCATGGCAGAACCTCCCCTTTGATGCAAGAATGACAATAAATGATCTTTGATATTAAAATTATAGCATTTTTTAAAAAATATAAAAATAAAAAGCTGAAAATATTAATTAATAAAAATATAAAAACCGGATCGCTGTTATTTTTTGCAGCAGTAATCCGGTTTTTTAGTGTTGCTTGGGTGAAAATCAAAATCAAGCCTGCCGGGAATTTAAACTATCTTGATACCCAGTAGTCTGGCAATGTCAGCGGCCTGCAGTAAATTGATCTGCATGCCCCGCAGTTCTTTGAAGGTTTCCGAAACAGTAATACCGTCGATTTTGCAGTCTGAAAAATCAAGGTCTTTGAGCGGTGTTTTAAAGAAATCGGCGCCGCTGAAAACAGAAGCTGCCAAAGTAAGTTTTTTCAGGCGTACTTCGGCCCAGAAGGATTCTTTGAAAGAGCAGTTGCTGACGGCAGAGTTTTCCCATTGTGATTTGGAGAAATTGGCATAAGCAAAGGAACTGTCACGCAAGGTCAATTCCTTGCAGCAGCTTTGCGAGAAATCGGCGCCGTTGCCGCGGCTGTCAGTGATAGTGACTTGTTTCCAAAAGCTTTCACTGAAATTACAGTTGGAAAAATCACAGTTTTTTATAGTGACTGATAAAAAGCGTGATTGTGAGAAATCACAGCGTGTAAAGCGGCATTTGCTGAACTGGACGTTGTGAAAAATGATTTTACTGAGGTCTTCGTTATTCAGGGTTTCGTCATTGAAAGACATATCGGCGATCTGGCCGTCGTCTTCGCTGCGAGATGCAATAAGTTGTTGGGTTAACATGTTTTTACCTCGTAATGTTGATGTGTAGATTACTGCTAGAGCACATAAGGAACCACAGCGCGCAAAAATCCCCGGCATATCAGCGATAATGCCGGGGATCACAGCAGTTTATTTAATTAGATCCATGCCGACCTGCAGGGCCTGTTTATTTTTTTCTTCAGTGCCTTTCGGTACACGGTTCAAAACGGCTTTGACCAGCGATTCCTCGCTGACGATGCCGGTCAGTCTGACCAGCGCGCCCAGGGCGATGATGTTGGCAAAAAGCGCTTTGCCCAGCACTTCTTTAGCGCTGTGGGTGATCGGCAGCTCGTAGACTTTGCCGCCGAAGTCGGGCACTTCGCTGACGAACAGACTGTCGGTAACGATGATGCTGTCAGCTGTCAGATCGTGCGAGTATTTGGTAGCCGCTTCCTGGCTCATAGCGAGCAGCAGGTTCGGGTCGGTGACCTTCGGGAAGTGGATCGCTTCGTCGGAGATGATGACCTCGGCTTTAGATGCGCCGCCGCGGGCTTCCGGGCCATAGGACTGGGACTGGATCGCCAGTTTGCCGTCTAAAAGCGCTGCTTCAGCCAGAATGATGCCGGCCAGGATCAGGCCCTGACCGCCGGTGCCGGATAAACGTAATTCCTGTTTCATGATTATTTACCTCCCTGCGCTCTGGCGATCAGCTCGTCGTAGGCGGCTGTGTATTCTTGTCTGCCTTCGGCCTGATAGAGTACGCCGATGGGGAATTTGCCCTCTTTTTGTTCGTCGGTCATTTTCTCCCAGGCTGCCAGCGGTACTGCATGGTCGCGCTGCCATTTCATCATGTCGGCCGGACCGCCCATTTTGTTCTGGCGTCCAAAGGAGATGGGGCAGGCCGTTACTGCTTCGATGAGGCTGAAGCCTTTATGCTCGATGCCTTTGGCGATCAGGTCAACGAGGATCTGGGCATGGAAAGTAGTGCCGCGGGCGACGAAGGTCGCGCCGGCTGCTTTTACCAGCTCGGCTACGTTGAAGTCCTGCTCGATCGTTGCATAAGGAGCGGTAGTTGCCTTGGAGCCGTGCGGCGTCAAAGGCGAATACTGGCCGCCGGTCATGCCGTAGATGCTGTTGTTGTACAGCACTACCGTCATGTCGATGTTGCGGCGGGCAGCGTGGATCAGGTGGTTGCCGCCGATAGCGGTGGCGTCGCCGTCGCCGGTAACGACGATCACAGTCAGGCTGGGGTCAGCCAGCTTGACGCCGGTTGCTACCGGCAAAGCGCGTCCATGTGCCGAATGGACGGTGTTGAAATCTAAATAACCGGAGGCACGGCTGCTGCAGCCGATGCCGGAAATAACGGCTACGTTGTCTTTATCAAGGTCCAGCTTGGCAACTGCCTTTACAATAGTGCCGGTAACGACGCCGTTGCCGCAGCCGGGGCACCAGATATGAGGCAGGCGGCCCGGACGGAAATATTTATCGATCATTGCTTCCATGTTCATAATCTAATCTCCTCTCCTTCTCAGGCCATAGCCTTTTTGATCTCAGCTAAAAGCTGGGCGGGGGTGGCCGGTTCGTTGTCGTATTTGGCGTACAGCGCAACGGGGACCTTCCCGGCGACGACGCGTTCTACTTCCAGTACGTACTGGCCATAGTTCAGCTCGTGCACCAAAATGCCTTTGACCCTGGAGGCCAGTTCCCTGATCTGTTTATCAGCCAGCGGCCAGATGGTGATCGGGCGCATCAGGCCGACCTTGAGGCCTTCTTTGCGTGCCATATCGACAGCTTCGTAAGCGGTACGGGCGCCGCCGCCGAAAGCGATCACGGCATATTCCGCGTCTTCCATTTTATAGTTTTCGACCTGGACGATGTCGTCCAGATTGTTGTAAAGCTTGTCGTGCTGACGGTTGGTAGCGGCCAGGGTAGCTGCTGGGGTACCCTTCGGGAAGCCGGTCTCGTCATGGACCAGGCCGGTAACGTGCCAGCGGTAGCCGCTGCCGAAAGCGGGCATGGCCGGAACCAGGCTGTCGTCGGAAGCATAAGCTTTAAAGTCTTCCGGTTTGCAGTCAGGCTGTTTGCGTTCGGCCTGCGGGATCTCGCTGTAGTCGTCGGGCAGTTCGATTTTTTCGCGCATATGGCCGATGACTTCGTCCATCAGCAGGATAACGGGCACACGATATTTTTCGCTGAGGGCGTAAGCGCGCAGCGTCAGTTCAAAGCATTCGGGCACGCTGGCCGGGGTCAGGGCAATGAGCCAGTGGTCGCCGTGGGTGCCCCAGCGGGCCTGCATCAGGTCGCCCTGGGAAGGCGAGGTAGGCTGGCCGGTAGACGGGCCTACGCGCTGCACGTTGACGATGACCAGAGGGATCTCGGCCATGCAGGCATAACCGATCAGCTCCTGTTTTAAAGAAAAGCCGGGGCCGCTGGTGGCGGTCATAACTTTTTTGCCGGTCAAAGACGCGCCGATGACAGCGCCCATGGAAGCGATCTCATCTTCCATCTGGATGAATTTGCCGCCGACGAGGGGCAGACGTTCAGCCAGGGATTCGGCTACTTCGGTAGACGGCGTGATCGGATAGCCGCCGAAAAATTTTACACCGGCAGCGATGGCGCCTTCGACCACTGCCTGGTTGCCTTGTAACAAAAGGATCTTGGACATGATTTCAACTCCTCCGTTTTACTTTTCTACAAAAATTGCAAAGTCAGGGCAGCGTGTTTCGCACTGGCCGCATTGGATGCATTTGTCCTCGGCGACCACCTCTACTTTTTCGATCTCACTGATCGCCAAAACCTGTTTGGGGCAAAATGCTACGCAGATGCCGCAGCCTTTGCAGCGGTTGGTATGGACCTTAAGACTCATAATCGCGACCTCCTTCTTTCTTTAAACTATCCGCCGCTGGCGGAAGCAAAATGATTAGAAAAAATAAATAATAGTTTTCTGTGATTTCAACTCTATTATATAGGAAAGCTCCGGGGATATAAACCCCCAAAAGTGTGAAAAAATAAATTAACTGATTTTTTAATGGACTAAAGCGAAGTTTGGTAAGATAAATTTGTAAAGTTCGTCTAAAAAACTTATAATATATATAATAATTGGGAAAATAGAAATATTTACTGAAAGGAAGTTTGATTTATGCGCGAAATAGACAAGGCTTTACCCAAAGATCAGAGGATACTGCTGGCTGCAGAGGACGTTATCAGCCGCCGCGGTTATGTGCAGGCGACACTGGACGAGATCATTGCGCTTGCTGATACCGGTAAGGGCACGGTCTATAAATATTTCGGCAATAAGGATAACCTGTTTTATACGCTGGTCGCCGGTAAGATCGAACCGTTCATGCAGGCGCTGCAGAAGATCGTGGAGTCGCAGGCAGACACTAAGGAAAAGATCAGGCGCTATATGCTGGAACTGCTGACGTTCCTGCGGGAAAATAAAGATCTGTACAGGATCCTCTGGTACGAGGTGAGCGGCAATCAGCGCGGCTTCCATCCGGTGATCCTGAATGACGGGTCCTGGGAAATGAGTTCGCTGTATGGCGATACCCTGTCAGAAGAAGAATATAACCGGATCTTACGTTATCGGAACCTGATCAGGGACCAGGTACAGTGCCTGGTCGCCATTATCAGTGAAAGTATGGAACAGGGCTTTATGAAATACGGACAGCCGACGGTCACGGCGCACCACCTGTTCGGCGGGGTGGCGATGTCGGTGCTGCATTATGTGGGTGATCAGGAATTTACCGACGCTGAACTGGCAGACCTGATCGTCGACAGGTTTTTGTATGGTCATGCTGTAAGATAACATTGGATTTGGCTGCGGAAGGGTGAGAAAGCTTGGAAAAGAAGCTTTTATTAGAACAATTCAACAGGGATTTTGCCGCCATGCAGCGGGGCATGATGCTGCAGTTCGACAAGCTGCCGCTGCCAGTGTACGTGCTGCGGGTGGAGGCTGACGCCAGCGGTCAGCCGCAGGATTTTATTTTTGTGTATGCCAACAGCGCCTGCGCTTCTTTTTTAGACATCGACGGCAAAAATTACCTGCTGGGAATGTCTTTCAGAGATGTTTGGAACGATAATGATGAAAGATGGTTCAATGTTTATAAGAAAACGGCGCTGGAGGGAATGACCCAGAATATTGAGGATTACAGTGCCAAATTAGGAAAATACCTTTCGGTAGACTGTTATCAGCCGGTGTACGGTTACTGTGGCTGTTTTATGCGCGATGTCACGAAGCGCAGGGATATGGAGCGGCAGCTGTACGAAGAAAAGGAACGCTACCGGGTAGCAATGGAAAGCAGTATCGACCTGCTCTTTGAATATGACATCAGGTCAAAAGTGATGTATTCCTGGAGCAGTATATCGGCTGAAAATTCTTTGGAAAAGACACAGCGCAGCTATATTCCCGACTATCTGTCTGTGGCGGTCAGGGAAAATCTGGTCGATCCAGCTGAACGGGCGGCGTGGCTGAGCCTGCTGAGCGGCGAGCGCAGCGGAGAAGCCCTGGAGATCAGGATGCGCCGCTACATTGATAAGCAGCTGGATACCAGGTGGTATCTGGTGCAGGCAACGACCGTTTATGGGCAGGGAGAGCCGGTGCGGGTCGTGGGCACGATGCGCGATATCGATGCCTGGAAACGGATGCAGCAGGAAAAGCAGCTGGTCGAAAGCCTGAATTATGAGATCAACTATGTATTGGGTGATATTTATTATGCCGTAGTCCATTTTGACCTGGATGCTGGCACTTATAATTTTGTGGAACTGACCGGGCAGAAATGCGTAGATTATCCGTATCACGGCACCTGCGAAGAATTTTTGGCCTATACCAGAGATGTCCTTCCCCGTGAGGACTGGCACAAATTCAGGCAGCGTTTCGATCTGCGGGAACTGCGCCGGGTCTTGACGAAAAATGGCGATAAGCTGGAAATGGAACTGCGCCGTAAAAACGGCGGGGGCTATAAATGGATCAGCCTGATGGTGTCCTATCTGCCGGATTACAGCGGCTCGAAAAAACAGCAGGCGGTCCTGGTGGCATGCTTTATTGACGAGGAACGCCGCCGTGAGATGGAGCAGCAGCAGGAACTGAAGGACGCGTTAGTGGCGGCACATACTGCCAACGAAGCCAAAAGCGCTTTCCTGTCGCAGATGAGCCACGACATCCGCACGCCGATGAATGCCATTATCGGGATGACGACTATTGCCAGACAGAATATCGATAATAAAGCTAAAACGCTGGACTGCCTTGATAAAATAGGCAGGAGTTCGGCCCATTTGCTGGAGCTGATCAACAGTATTCTGAGTATGTCGAAGATCGAAAGCGGCAAGGTGATTTTAACAGATGATGAACTGAGCCTGCCGCAGCTGCTGGAGGATGTACTCACTATCATTCGCCCGATGGTGGGAAAGAAATGGCAGCAGCTGCAGCTGGAGCAGGCAGAACTGTTCCATCCAGAGGTTTTGGCTGACGGCACGCATATCAGGCAGATCCTGCTGAATATTTTGGGCAATGCGGTCAAGTATACCCCGGAAGGCGGCGAGATCATTTTAACTTTGCAGGAGCTGCCGTCGATGATACCGCAGCGGTCGCAGTATGTATTTACTGTCAGCGACAATGGGCGGGGGTTATCGGAGGAGCTGCTGCCGAAAATTTTTGATATGTTTGAGCGCGGCGAAGACAGCCGCACCAGTAAAATTGAAGGTACAGGCCTGGGACTGGCGATCTGTAAAAACCTGACGAATCTGATGGCGGGCACGATCGAAGCGGCCAACAGGCCGGAAGGCGGGGCCAGATTCACTTTGACGCTGCCTCTGCGCTGGCTGAGCGATGATGAAAGAAAACCTGCCGCTGCGGCCAGGCCGTTGGGCAGGAGCGATTTTACGGGCCGCAGGGTCCTGATCGTTGAAGATAACGACCTGAATATGGAGATCGCACTGGAATTTCTGCAAAGTCTGGGCGTGGTCTGTGAAGGGGCCGAGAATGGCCAGCGGGCGGTAGAAATGTTTGCCGCGTCGCTGCCGGGATATTACGAAATGATCCTGATGGATGTGCGGATGCCGGTGCTGAACGGCTACGAGGCGACCAGGGCCATTCGCAGGCTGGAGCGTGAAGATGCCCGGCAGATACCTATCGTGGCGATGACGGCCGACGCTTTTTCGTCGGATATCAAGATGGCCCTCAATGCGGGCATGAACGAGCATCTCAGCAAGCCGATCAGTATCGAACGACTGCAGGAAGTTCTGGGACAATGGCTGTGATGATGCAGTGAAAGAAATGGAATAAAGTTAAAAAACGCCCAACACCTGATCGTGTTGGGCGTTTTTGTCAGTTCTGCTCATTTCAGCAGACGGATATGCTTATAGCCGTCTGCAACGGTGATTTTAGTTTTGACGCCGTACATCGCGTCGATAGTTCCTTCCTGTAAAACTTCCTGAGCCTCACCATACGCAAAAACGCGAGTATCTTTAAGCATCAGGAGTTTGTCGCAAAACATTGAAGCCAGGTTCAGGTCGTGGATCGTCATGATAACAGAGAGCTGTCTGCTGTGTGCTAAAGCGGCGATCGTATGCAGGATAAACAGCTGATTGTGCAGGTCCAGACTGCTGGTCGGTTCGTCCAGAATGATGCAGCGGGGCTGCTGCGCCAAAGCACGCGCGATCAAGACCCGCTGCCGTTCACCGCCGCTTAAGGTATTCAGCGTGCGGAAAGCCAGCGCTTCCAGCTGCAGCTGTCGCAGAAGTTCAAAAACTACAGCCTGATCCTTCTCTGAATATTGCCTGGCGGCGTAGGGCAGGCGTCCCATCATGACGGTATCGATGACCCGCAGGGCAAAATAGTTGCCGGTGTATTGCGGCACATAGGCGATGATCCTGGCCAGTTCCCGGGCCGTAAGCGCGGCCAGATCCTGACCATCAAAGCAGACTGTGCCGCTGGCAGGCGTCAGCAGATGATCGATACATTTGATCAAGGTCGTTTTTCCGGTTCCGTTAGGTCCTAAAATACCAAGGATCTCTCCCTGCCGCACGGTCAGGGAAATATTATCGAGAATTTTTTTACCGGCGTCATAGCCGAAGGATAAATTACTGATTTCTAAACTCATAAAATGCTCCTGCTCATCAAAGCTGCAGGCTCGGATCGCCATTGCCTGCTCTAAGGGGATAAGTGTAAAAGAAAGACGTCATTCCAGCCCGCGGCCTTTGGCAAGGATCAGGTGAATGAACAGCGGCACGCCTAAAAAGGAGATGACGATGCCGACGGGAATGTTGACCGGATACAGGATCAGCTTGCCAACGGTGTCGGATGCCAGCAGCAGCAGTGCGCCTAAAACGGCCGCAAAGGGCAGGCAGAAGCGATGGCTGCTGCCGACGATAAAGCGCGCCATATGCGGGGCGATCAGCCCGACAAAGCCGATGACGCCGGTGAAGCTGATGATTGACGCCGTAAGGAAAACAGCAATCAGGCCGATCAGCGTGCGCAGACGTTCAGGGTCGATGCCCAGACTTTTGACAGTTTCATCGTCGCTGGCCGACATGGCGTTCAGCGGCAGGCAGTACAGCATCAGCGCTGCAAAGCAAAGCAGGGTGATGACGCCGGTGATGAGCACGCTGTCCCAGGCCGCGCGGTTGAAGGAACCGAAGGTCCATTGCACAACGGCTTCCAGCTTGTGCTCTTTGGCAAAAAATTCAATGGTAGCGGTCAGGGCGCTGAAAAAATAATTCAGGGCGATACCGACTAAAACAAGGGAGCTGGGCTTGACGCCGATCTGGCGCGAGATAGCGTAGACTACCAGGCCGCAACCGCAGGCAGCGGCAAACGCGCAGGTGATGATGCCAACGTCGCTGGTGAAAAACAGCCCAGAGCCGAAAACGATGCAGACGGAAGCACCGAAGGCTGCTGCTGACGAAATCCCCAGCGTGAACGGACTGACCAGATAATTGCGGGTGACAGACTGCATGACGGCGCCGGCAACGGCCAGTCCCACGCCTGCCAACAGCGCCAGCAGGATCCGCGGCAGCCGCAGCAGCAAGATGATCTTATTGACGGCGGCGTCCGGACCGCCGTTAAGTGTGCCGTCAGCCCAGCTGCGCAGGGCGTGCAGTGTTTGCCATGGTCCGGCGTTGTGCAGGCCGATAGTAGTGCAGCAGTAAGCGGCCAGCAGTGTCAGCAGCAAAGTGCCGCAGATCAGCAGATATTTTTTGCGTGTGTCTTGCGCGTAAGCTTTTTCTAACATAATACACCTCTGTCAATCAGTCAAAGCAAAAGGAGGGTCGGTGTGTCCGGGACGGTAGTCCAGATGCTGGTATTTGGTTACCCAGTCTTTAAAAACCTGCTCCGGGTGCAGGTCGGGCAAATATTCAGGATAAAGGAATTTGGCGATATACATGGTGCCGACCAGCTTGGACGCGCCGCCGTGGGCGTATTGAGAGAGAAGTAAGATTTTATCATTTTGTACGGCTTTGATAGCTGTCCAGCCGGGGCGCTCAACGAGTTCCTGATGCCGCTGCAGGAAATCAGCCGCTGTAGGCGGGATATATTTGGGATCGACACCGGCAGCGCCGACTTTGACGATAGCGTCTGGATTTTGCTGTACGACGGCCTCGATATTGATCTCCGTGCTTTTTGCATCACGAAAGATATTATCGGCATGGGCATATTCCAGCATCTCAAAAAAATAATCACCGGGAATAGTAGTGGTACCCCTGTTACGGTATTCGTAGTAAACAGTTTTTTTAGGAACATTTTTTAAAGCTGTTCTGATATACTGCAGTTTATCCTGAAAATAACTGATAAAGGCAGCTGCCTTCGCTTCCTGCTGAAAGATCTGTCCGGCCAAGGTATAAGTATGCTCAAACGCTGAGGTGTAATAAGCATCCATGACGATGACTCTGATGCCGAAGGGTTCCAACTTTTTAGCGGCATCCTGCCAGGCGCCGTTGCCGGTGAGGATCAGCAGCTGCGGCTGCAGTTCAATGATTTTTTCATAATTCAGGTCGTTCTGGCTTTTGCCGATGACTTGTTCTTTACTGAAAAATTCGCCGTAGGCCGCCTGATCCTGGTAGATGCCATAATCTACGCCGACTACTCTGTCTAAAACGCCGAGGGATTTGATGATCTCCATATTGTAGCGGTTGGCGACAGCGACTTTGGTAACCGTCTGGGGCAGACTCACCTGCCTGCCGATACTGTCGGTGATAACTGTATGCCTGTCAGAGTCTGCGTCCGTCGGATCATTGTTGCAGCCTGCGCATAGCAGCAGGCAGAAAATCAGCGGCAGGAACAGGATTTTTTTGATTAACATAGCGTTATTGCTCCTAAAACGAACTCAAGGAGATCGTATGATCTCCTTGGGAAAGTAAAATTACAGGTCGAACTGAGCGGAGAACATAAAGGTTCTGGGCATTGATAAACCAAAGGTGGATGAACCGCCTCGGCCCATCCAGTAGTCTTTATCAGTGAGGTTATAGCACATAGCACTGAACTTTACTGGAACAGTATTGATTTTTGTTTTGTAGTGTACTCCCAGGTCGAAGGTCACATAAGAGGGGATTTCGTATTTCCCCTTACTGCCGGTATCTTCAATGAAAGCCTTATCATTCCAAACAGCGCGGCCGACAATGCCCCAATTTTTATCAGGTGTATATTCTAAGCCCAGAACTCCGCTCCATTTAGCGGCGCCGGTTACAAACATACCGTCTTTTAAGCCTTCTTTAGTGTTTTCACGCTTGGCGTTAAGGTACATTAAGCCGCCTGTAGCAGTCCATTTGCTGGCCAGCTTACCATTTACAGTCAATTCCAGGCCTTTGTATCTGTTTTTACCGTCGTCCACTGTAGTCAGCTTATTGCCTGGCGCATCGATATCATATCTGTTGGCTTCGTCAATATCAAAATAGCTGAAGGTAGTAAGGATGCCGGCATTTGCATATTTGATGCCGATTTCAGTTTGCTTGCTTTTTACAGGATCAAGCGTAGCATTTTTATTGGTGTATTTATCGTCGTTTTTGACAACAGCACCTCTGGAAAAGCTTTCGGTATGTCCGGCGTAGAAAGCAAGATTATCAACCGGTTTATAAGTGATGCCGTAAGTAGGCAAGGTATTATTATTGGTAAAAGATTTTCCTCCGGTCAGGTTTTCAAAGTTTTCATGCTTACGGGAAGCGGCCAGCAGGAGTGACGCTTTGCCATATTCCAGAGTATCGGCAATAGTGATACCGACGTTGGTTTCTTCCCACTGTGGTTTGGCAGAGCCAAAATTTTCCAGTTGATAGTTATCAGGAAAGATAATACCGTCGTATAAATTGCCAAGAATCGTCCCTCCGTTAGGGTCGTATGATTTGCTGTTGTTCCAGTATTTGGCCCAGGAACGGTCGACTGCGAGTGCTAAATTGTGTTTTACGGCACCGGTCATTACTTTGCCGGCAATACCGATCTGCGCGTAGACGTTTTTCCCCGATTCATTTTGCTGATTGAATTGATTACCTGTAAAATTGCCGTTTTCATCAAATTTTAAAGCGGAACCCTGATTATCTTTATTGCCGCTTCTTCTGGATTGACCGAAATTGGCAAACCAGGACCAGTCCTCATTCATTTTTTGTTCATGGTTGAGGGTCATTAGATAACCGTGAACATATTTAGTGGTGCCGCTGAAATCATAGTTCTTTTTTGAATCCGGTGCTCCCGGTAGGGAATCGCCTTTGTAGGCAGTGGTTGGTTTGAATTGAAACCAGCGCTGGCCACCGTTGACCCGCAGGTCAAAATAGCCGGCAAACAGGTTGGTCGTGCTTTTTTCTCCTTTGTGGTCCAGATTGAAAAACAGGTTTTTTTCATTTTTTTCAGCACCCGGCAAAGAAAGGCCGCCGTCCATATATTCAGCGTTGACCCGCAGACCCCATTCACCGTTTTTGCCGAAGCGTCTGCCGATGTCGATATACTCGCCGGCATTACCTCTGCCGGAAAAGGTCTGCGTGTAGCTGGTGATCGGTTTGGCGGTTGCTTTTTTGGTAACGATATTGATCGTACCAGGAGCAGGCGTAGCGCCGCTGTTGGTACCGTTGTTAGACATGCTGACGCCGTTGACACCGGCGTTGGGGCCGGAGGTAATATCGATCCTGTCGATGATATGCGAAGGCGGGGTTGTGAATTGATAAAATAAGCTGGGGATACCGTTCAGCATCATGTGGTTGCCGTTCATATTGATACCGCGCATACTGAAGTCGGTATACATTGGTGAACTGGTGCTGGAACGTATCGAAGGATTGTTCTGCAGGACATTGGCAAGCGGTTGGCTGGGATCATCAAATAACGCTAATGTTTTCTGAGTCATGCTCATTTCCGAATATGGAATATCAAGTACGCTTTTGTCGCCCAGGATACCAAGCTTGGCCGTAGTACGAACCAAGCCGCCCGGCAGGGCGTCCCTGTCTGCTTCGACGATCACTTCGTCGAGGTCGTGCGTCATGGTTTCTTCGGCGCTGGCAGGCAACACGAAGCCAACGCTGGCAATAGTACATAATACTGCCATTGCTAAAAACTTTTTGTTTACATTCATCAAATAAACACTTCCTTTAAGTTTTTTATCTGTAATTGTGTTGACTGAGCTGTCCGAGTTTCGCGTGTCAAAACAATCAAGAACAAAAAAAGACGCTTTTCTGCACATAAAGACAGAAAAGCGTAAATAACTTTTGACGCTCTGACCTGTCGTTCGCAGGATGGAGTGGAGTGTAATCAGGCAGTTCTTCTGGCTCTGCTTCATCGCTTACCTCGTCTTCCCGGTTTCCCAGTGACGTTTTGAGGCTTGCTCGGCATTACAGCGGCGGGACCGCATCGGCTTTTAACCGATTTCTCTGTTAGGCAATAATGCACCTGATTATGAATATTCAATTAGCAAATAAAATACCTTGAAAAGATAAATAAAATTAACTTTTGTTTTGTATTATAGCACTTTGCCCCCCCCCGCAAGCAAAAGTTTTCTGTAGACGCATAATTTGAAAAATTAACAGTTAAAGGGCAAAAAAATACAGCGTCCGGGTTGACCGGACACTGTGGTAAAATTGTTAGGTGATATATTTGTCAAACGAGTTTGCCGCCGCGCATTTGCAGCTGACGGTCACACATATAACGGATCACATCGTGATCGTGGGAGATAAAAAGAAAGGCCATCTGCTGCTGTTGTCGGATACTTTTTAACAAATGCAGGATCTGCGCCTGCACGGAAATATCCAGCATCGAGGTCGGCTCGTCTAAAATCAGCAGCTGCGGTTTGAGCAAAAGTGCCCGGGCGATGCTCAGGCGCTGTACTTCGCCGCCGCTGACCTGATGCGGATAACGGTCCAGCAGTGCTGGTGACAGCTTGACTGTTGACAGGGCAGATTCAATGATCTCGCTGTTGTCAGGCAGCCCGAAGATCTGCAGTGGTTCACGCAGGCTGGCGCCTAACTTCAGCAGCGGGTCAAAAAAGCTTTCTGGCCGCTGCGAGATAAACTGTACCTGCTGGCGAAAGGGTTTCAGCTGTGCCTGTGACAGCGTGGTCAGGTCCTGCGACCGGAAGATGATCCGCCCGCTGTCTGCCGGCAGCAGCCGCAGCAGGATTCGTGCCAGCGTGCTTTTGCCGCAGCCGCTGGGGCCCATCAGTCCCAGCGCTTCGCCGGACTGGATCGTAAGGCTGCAGTTTCGCAAAACGTCGTAGTGCTTGCCGCTGCTGCGGTCCCAATATTTTTTGGAAATGTCTACAGCTTCAAGCATAGAGGAAGCACCTCACTTTCGCAGTGCCGCTGTCATAGACCGGCGGCACTGCCTGCAGGCAGCGTTCATGGCAGCTGGCGCAGCGCGGCGCAAACCGGCAGCCGGGCAGTTCCTCCTGCGGTAACGGCGGCAGTCCCGGCAAGGGCTGAAAGCCGTTTTCCGGCAGGGCGGCCAGAAAGGCCTGCGTATAGGGATGCCGCGGGTCTGTGAGGACCTGAGGGCCGTATTCGACGATCTGTCCGGCATACATCACGGCGATGTTGGCACAGATAGAGCGTGCCAGCTGCAGGTCGTGGGTGATGATGAGCATACCCAGCTGCTGGCCGGTTTTTATTTTCTGCAGATTTTCATAAACAACGCCGCAGGCTGTTTCGTCCAGTCCTTTGGTCGGTTCATCGGCCAAAAGCCAGTTGGGAGAGCAGCAAATGCTCATGGCACACAGTACGCGTTGCAGCATACCTCCCGAAAGTTCGTGCGGATAGGCGGCAAGCACGCGTGCGGCGTCAGGTAGTCCGAAGAAGTCCAGCAGCTGTTGTTTGCGCTGATCGGTTTTATCCCTGATCCCGGCGGTCTGCAGAATGTCGTCAAACTGTCTGCCGATACGGCGCAGCGGGTTGAGAGAGTCGCCGGGATTTTGAGGTATGAGGGCGATTTGCTGACCGTAAAAACCGGGCAGGGCAGTGTTGTCTGCCAGAATATCCGTGCCGCGGTAAAAGATGCTGCCGCTGCGGGTGACATAATCAGGCAGGATGCCTAAGACTGCCTGCCCCAAAACGGATTTACCGCAGCCGCTTTCGCCGATGATCCCGGTGATCTGGCCGTGGCGGAAACAGATGTCGACGCCGTCGACGGCCCTAACCAGGCCGCCGGGAACGGGAAAGTGCACGTACAGCTGCTGCAGCGTCAGGTCAAGCGTGGCTGTGGAGTTTAAAGTTACCATTTGCGCACCTCGCTAAAGCGTACATCCAGCCTGTCACGCAGAAATTCGCCCAGATTGTTGATGGCATAGATCAGGAAAAAGATGCAGGCGCCGGGAATCAAAATCAGATGCGGCGAACTGCGGTAATATAAAACGGCGTCGCTGACCATCACGCTCCAGTCAGGCGTCGGCGGCTGTACGCCCAGGCCGAGAAAGCTGAGTCCGGCGATAGAGAGGATGCCGCGGCCTACCCTGATCGTGAAGAGGATCAGCAGCTTGTTGACGATATTGGGAATGATGTGGCGCAGCAGCAGCCGTCGGTCGCCGCAGCCCAGACAACGCAGCCCTTCGATGAAAGGCTCTTCTTTAAGCTGCATCACTTCGGCGCGCACGATGCGGGAAAAACCGGCCCAGGAGGTGATGACCAGCGCCAGCACCAGACTTTTGATGCTGGGACCGAAAATGCCGGCGATAGCGATCATAAAGCAGCTGCCGGGGATACCCTGAAAAATATTGCTCAGGATCGTGAAGAAAAGATCCAGCTTGCCGCCGTAAAAACCACAGCAAAGACCGATCACAAGTCCGACGCCAAGCGAAAGGACCGCAGAGGCCAGTGACAGCAGGATCGAGGCCCGGCCGCCGTAAAGGATGCGGCTGAACATATCGCGCCCCAGTGCGTCCGTACCAAAAAAATGCTGCCAGGAGGGCGGCTGCAGCCGGCTTGCCATATCCGGCTCAAAGGGATTGTGAGTTACCAGGAGCGGGGCCAGCAGGCTGGTGCCGATGATGAGCAGCAGGAGGCCGGCGGCGCAGTAAAATTGCAGGTTTGATTTTTTCATGACCGCTCACCCAGCTTTACCTTGGGATTGAGATAGGCGATCAGCAGATCGACCGCCACCATTACCAGGATCAGAGTGCAGCCGCTGACCAGAACGTAAGCCTGCAGCACCGGGTAATCACGGTAACGGATCGCTTCCAGCGCCATGCTGCTGATACCGGGGATCGCAAAAATACTTTCGGCGATCACGGAGCCACCCAGAACGCTGGCAAAATAATTGCCCAGCAGGGCGATAACGGGGATGATGGCATTAGGCAGGGCATAGCGGGTGAGCAGATTGACCTTGCTGATGCCGCGTGCTTTGGCTACCAGAAAATACTGCCGGCCGAATTCGGTCAGCAAAGCGCCGCGCATAAAGCGGCAGACTGTGGCCAGCGTGGCAAAGGCCAGAACGAAGGCCGGCAGCAGAAAATATTTCAGTCTGCCGGTGCCGCTGGTAGGCAGCCAGCGCAGCTGCTCGCTGAAAACAAGGATCAGGACCAGCGCCAGCCAGAAGCCGGGGATCGAGAGCATGATATTAGTCAGGCTTTTGACGAAATTATCAAAAAAACTGCCGCGGTAAACAGCGCAGACGCTGCCCAGAAAAATGCCGCCTACACCGGCCATTACAAGTGCCAGCACGGCCAGTTCCAGCGTTACGGGCAGACGCTGCATGATCTCGGCGGCGATGTCGCGTCCGGTGATATAACTGGTGCCCAGGTCGCCCTGCAGAACGCCCAGCAGCCACAGACCGTAGCGCAGCCACAGCGGTTTATCAAGGCCCAGCTCGGTACGCATGGCCGCTATTTGTTCTTCTGTGGGGGCATACAGTCCGTCCTGGTTCAAAACGAATTCGGCAGGATCGCCGGGCGATAAAACGCCCAGAATAAAGGCCAGCAAACTGATGCCCAACAGTACTGGTACGGCAGTCAGGAGCCGTTGGCAGCAATATCTGATCATGGGTCGCTCAACTCGATTCTTGCTAAATTAACGCCGTAAACCAGCGCGTCGTAATTTTTTAAGCGTTTGCTGTAGGCCACGATGCTGCGATCATTGAACAGCGGCACTACAGGCTGGTCTTTTATGGAAATCAGCTGCAGCCGGTCATAAATGGCGCGGCGTTTAGCTTCATCGACGCAGTGCTTGGCCTCCTGCAGTAAAGCGGCGACCTCGGGATTGGCATAGCCCAGGCAGCTGATCTTATTGCGGCTGCCGTCAGGCATCATAAAGGTGTAAAAAATGCTGTAAGGATCGCCGTTGGGCAGGCCCTGCTGCACACGGGCCATATCATAATCGCCCCGGCGCATCTGCCGGGCCATGGTGGCGTATTCCAGCGACTGGATCGTCACATCAAGGCCAATCTTTTGCAGCCAGTAAGCGATCAGTTCGGCTTCGCCCTTTTGCAGCGGTTCGCCGCCGTTGATACAGTAGACGACCTCACAGCGCTTGTCGCCCAACACCTCGCGGGCCAGACTGCGCGCTTTGGCAGGGTCGTATTCCACCGGATGATCCTTATAATAAGGACTGGTATAGTTCAAAATATTGGCAGTCGGCTCGGCATAATTCAGATATAACGCCTGCACCAGATCTTTTCTGTCGATCGCCAGGCTGACGGCCTGACGCATCCGTACATCGTTAAAGGGAAATTTGCTGCCGTTCAGGGCCAAAAAGCGGATCATCGTTGATTTATTGGTCGAGATAGCAAAACGGTCGTCCTGTTTGATCTCCTCCGCCAGAAAGGGCGGAATAGCGTTGATGTCCAGCACACCTGCGATCTCGCCTGCCTTTAAGGCCGCATAGCGGACGTCGGGATTGGGGATGTTCCTGACGATGATCTCAGGCACATGGGCCTTGTCACCGTAATAGGTGTCGCTGCGGGTCAGCCTGACATATTTGTTCAGCACGTTTTCCGTGATCTTATAAGGGCCTGTGCCGATAGCAAAGCCCTGAAAATTGCCGTCGGGGGCAAAACATTCCGGGGCATAGACAGGGCTGCCGAAATCGATCATTTTGTAAAGCTGGTTGACGTTGGGCTCGGCAAAAAGAAACCGCAGCGTATAGTCGTCGATTTTTTCGTAACGCAGCAGCGAAGGATAAAAGGTTTTGATGTCCAGTCCGTAAAAGGAAGAACGCTTGACGCCTAACTTCATCCGTTCAAAATTTTGGATAACGGCATCGGCGTTGAACGGGCTGCCGTTATGAAACTGCACACCCCGGCGCAAATGGAAGATCCATTCTTTACCGCCGTCCTTCATTTCCCAGCTTATGGCCAGGCTGGGCTTGGGCCGGCCGTTTTCGTCCTTGGTGATCAGCGGTTCCCAAACACCTAAAATCTTGCTGCAATAATAACCGTCCTTTTCGCCGGGGGCCAGGTGCCGGCCGGCGGCCAAAACGACGGCGCTGCTGTCTGCTGTGATATTTTTTTCCTGATCTGCGGCAGTTGGCTGCGTGCCGCAGCCGCCCAGTAAAAGTACGGCGGCCGTGAGCAGCAGCAACAGCGGCTTACAAAAATGCTTCATAGTTTCATCTTTTCATCCCAAATTTATTTTTTTACCGAAATAATAACAGTGGTTCGCGGCTGGCTGATTTGCTGGGCGGAGTCCTGCATAAGGGCCTGCTCTTGAAATCTTCGCAGCAGCGGTTCCCTGTAGGTCAAAAAAGTTTTTTTACTTAAATCATAGCACATCTCTTGTGATACTGCATCTATATCAGTAAAAGATTTTATTTTAGTGTAATGTAAAAATTCTACGTCGGCCTGTATTCCCTGCTGCCATAAAAGCAGGGGCAGCAGCTGATAATCCGGACATTCAGCGCAGTCGAGGCCGCAGTCCCGGTACAGCCTGTAGAAGAAGGGACGCTGGATAGTGCGGACAATGATGAAGCCGCGCCGGCTGTAAGCGTTCATTTTGTGCAGTGCGGCTGCCATATCGCGGATGCGGTAGAGGGAGTTGACGCTGACGATATAATCGAACGCTGCGTCGGTTGTAAAATCTTCCCATTTGCCGGACTGGGTCTGAACATTGCCGATACCTTCGGCAAGCAGACGCTGCTGCAGTACGGCCAGCATGGCCGGTGAAAAATCCAGCCCCAGGATATTTTTTGAATAACGTGCCATCAGCGCAGTAAAATTACCGCTGCCGCAGCCGATCTCCAGAATGCTGTGACCGCTGCCCAGCAACTGCTGCAAACGCTGGGATATCAGCGGTGTATCGTGATTAAGGTTGTATTCTTCAGTGTAACGCGGAGCCAGCTTGACCCAGAAATCACTTTCGACCCGGTCGTCAAATTTGCGGCCGCTTTTGTCAGAAATATTCCAGCCCATTGTTTCCTGCCAGACGGCATTGAAATCGATGTCAGTAAGTTTAAGCATAAATACCTCATGATAAAATGCAAGAGGGTACCGGAAAGCACCCTCTTTAAACATTGCAAGATAGAATTTTAAATGTCGAAGGTTGCTGAAAGCATCAGCGTGCGTGGACTGGATAAATGCAGTCCGCTGCCATAGGCGATCCAGTAATCTTTACCGGTAATATTATAACACATAGCGCTTAAAGTTACAGGAGTGCTGTTGAATTTGGTTTTGTATTTAACTCCCAGATCGTAAGTGACATAAGAAGGAACAGTCCATTTTATATCATTGCTGGCAGGGAAAATAGGCGTAGAACCAACATAAACAGCTCTGCCGATGATGGACCAGTCTTTATCGGGGTTGTACTGCAAGGTAGCAACGCCGGTCCATTTAGGGATACCGGCAACGCTATAACCGTCATAGGTGCCTTTTTCAGTTCTGGTCCTGGTTGCGTCAAGATACATCAAGCCGCCCATGATGTTCCATTTATCGTTCAGACGGCCGTTTACGGATAACTCGATGCCTTTATATTCATTTTCGCCATCTTGAGTATACCATTTTTTAGTAAAGTCATTATTGTAGACGGTAATGTTGTTTGCTTCTTTATTTTGGAAGAAAGCCAGAGTCGCAAGGAAACCTTTGTTTTCATATTTTACGCCGATTTCATTGGATTTTGCTTTGGAGGGGGACATAATATCTCCCTTATTTTCATAATAGAGGTTATTGTTGTCTTTATTTTCCGATACCCGTTCGCCGCTGTCGAAAAATTCAGAGTGACTGGCATATAATGCGATATTTTTATCCGGCTGATAGACAAAGCCAAAAGCAGGGCAGGTAGCGTCGGATTTGACAGAGGTAGCTTTTACAGCGCCTTTACTGGGATCAGAATAGGAAGTGGAAGTAGCGTTATGCTTATGTATGCCCAGCAATAGCTGCGATTTACCCAATTCCATGGTGTCCATCAGGGAAACGCCCCAGAAACGTGCGGAGCTGCTGTGGTAATTTTCGAAGTCTGGAATCGTAACGCTTTCATTGGGATCGACGCCGGTAAAGATGTTGCCCCCTAAACCTGTGAAGTTGGTCAAGCCTGTGCCGCCTACTACACCGGTCCAGGATTTAGACCAGGACTTATCGGCAGCAAGGACCAGGTTATGTTTGACAGTGCCGGTTTTGAATTCGCCGTTGACGCCGATTTGTCCGTAATATTTATGTGAAGGGGTACGTCTGGTGAAATACCTGCCGGCGTAAGTCCCGTCGTCATTAGTAATGGTCAATTTACTGCTCAGGCCGGTAATATTCTTTTTCAGGTTGCTGTGCGTCCAGCCGCCGTTAAAGAATACTTTCCAGCTGTCGTTAAGTTTCTGTTCATGGTTCAGAACCATGATCGTGCCCTCATGGACTTTATCCATACCGGGAAAGCTGTAATTGTTTTTAGAGTTGGGTGCAGACGGCAGGTGAGTAAGTTTGCCTGCTTTAATGCTTGCCGCATCCAGCCCAAACCAGCGCATACCGTCTTCTACTTCATAATATTGATAACCGATAAGAAAATTGGTTTTACTTTTATCATCCTGATGATCGATATTAGCAAAAAAACTCTGAGAGTTTTTATCTGATTTATAGTGAGTTGGATTGCCGTTCATGAATTCGGCGTTTACCCTGATGCCCCACTCATTGTTTTTGCCGAAGCGGCGGCCTACGTCAAGCGCTTCGCCGAAGCCGCTTTTTCCGGAGAAGATTTGCCTGTATCTGGTTACCGGAACATCTGGAGCTTTAGCGGTAGTCATATTGACAACTGCGGCAACGCCTGTGCCTTCACCTGCTGGGAACGAGCCGGAAATGGCTTTATTGGGTCCGGCGGTGATTTCAATGCTTTCAGCAGCGAAGGCCGGCACCATAAATTGACCAAGCATACCGGGAACGCCGTTAAGATAGAAGAAAGAACCATTGGTAGATTTGCCTCTGACAGAAAAATCACCGTGCAGCATGGTGCCGGTCTGGCGTACAGAAGGCATATTGACCAGTACGTTGTCTAACGCCTGGTTAGGCCCGCCGAAATCTTCGATATTTTGTTTGGTAAAATTCATTTGTGTATAAGGAACATCCATAACATCTTTTGTACCGAGAATACCGACGTTGCCTTTGGTTTTGACATATCCTCCCGGCAGAGCGTCTTTGTCAGCTTCGACGATGACTTCGTCCAGATCGTGCGTCATGGTTTCCTCAGCG
>OCQA01000066.1_pt1 | contig 132823 bp, 112 predicted proteins | sample 1538571 | NCBI WGS metagenome assembly OCQA01 (sample SAMN04571708, study PRJEB22368) | human gut metagenome | biome: human gut; material: stool | host: Homo sapiens | place: Luxembourg | collected 2012-09-28 | reverse complement strand
AGCAATTACTACTACCAGTTCTACCAGGGTAAAACCTTTTCTGTTTTTAATAAAAGCGGAGGTGTCTAAGAAAAATTTTTCTGGCAGGTGAGCAGTCAGAAATTCTAACATAAGCAGGTTGGTATTTTGTGCATTGTCATTGTTTTGTAAGACTCTGGTAAGACACAAATCAGTATTTTAGTTGATTAACGGCGTTTAAAAGCTGCCGGATATTTTTGTGAGTATAGCTTTCTGTAATATCAGCGTTGGCGTGGCCGACGATACGTTTTAAAATAACGCTGCCGGCGCTGACACCGCAGGTATCCATACCGCTGATAAAGGTGTGCCGGCAATCGTGCGGCTTGTGCTGCAGATTTAATTTTGCCATCAGCAGCTCAAAAAAACGTTTTTTATAGGTGTCATAGGTAAGTTTGTGGCCGCTTGGTGTTTCGATCAGATAGGTGCCGTGCATGCGGGCGGCGATAAGTGGCAGAATATCCTTGTGCAGTGGCAGGATACGGTGTGCAGCCTTTGTTTTTGTGCCGTGCAGGTCGATGATCTGCTTTTTGAGGTCGATATGTGCTATTTGTATTTCCAGTAATTCGCCAATGCGAATACCGCTGTAGAGCATGATGAGTACGGTGTCGACGAGGCTGACATCGGTGTAGTGGTGACGGCTGCCGTCAGCAAGCGGCAGTGCCAGGTCAAGGTTTTGCCAGAGCTGCCTGATCTCGCTGCGGGTAAAAATACTGCGTGTGGTTTGGCTGACTGCGGCTGTTTTTTCCAGATAAGATGAGTAGTCGACGCTGATAAGGTCATTTTCGAGTGCCAGACGAAAGATGCCTCTGAAAATAGTTTTAAGACGGGTCTGTACGCTGGGTGACAGATGCTGGTTACGATCCAGCACTGCCTGCATGTGGGATTTTTTTATTTTATTGATTGGTTGTTCAAACAGGTCACTGCATTTTTTCCAGGCGGCTGCAAAGCTGTTGCGCGAGGATTTGGAAAGACGGGCTGTGTGCTTGTCGTACCATTGTTCGTAAAGCTTGCTGAAGGTGAGTTGCTGCTGGTTGAGGTCGTAGGGACGTTTGTTATAGTCGGCAAGCGCTATCAGGGCAGCACGTCGGCTGGTATAATAGCCTAAGGTGTGGTATTTTTGCAGCAGCTTGCCATTATTATGTCGCTGCCAGCCTGCTGTCAGCCTTACGCGATATGGTTTGCGGCGGTTGCCGGGCAGTTTGCTGATACCACCGTAGCCGTTGGGGTTTTTCATAGTATACCTCCTTTTTTCTTATCTTAGCAGATTATTTTAGCTTTCAAATTGTAAGACACAAGTAAACCACAGGAAAATAATTTTGTAGATAATGAAAGTGTTATTGTAGTTTTCAAAATGTTCACAGAAGTGAATAATTTTGTATAATGAAGACAGTAAAGGACGGTGATACAGTATGACATGCGCTAAATTGGGTGATCGTTGGCTCAAGGTATTCGTGGTTCTGCTGATCGCGGGCGTTTTTGGCGGCTTTTGCCTGCCGCATTTTGTGGAAGCAGTGGCCGGTGGCTATAATACCCGCGCTGTCGGTGTTTCGCTTGGCGCAGAGGGCTTGGCGGCGCCTGTTTTATCAGCTGATTTTAAACCGCAGGGCGGCGAGCTGGCTTTGGCTAAGCTGGTAGAAGCAGGTTATTTCGACACTTTGATCAATTGAATACATGTATACAATACAAAAGTACTTGCTTTTTTCAAACTATCTGCTATAATAACTAACATCACAAGTGAATAATGCGTGGATGAAACATATGGGAGAAGACGATGCGTCTACCGAAGGAGCTAAACTCTCAGGTGCCTGTAAAACAGGCGGAACCGTATGCGGACACAACTCTGGAGAGTCCCTTGAATGGGCGCCGAAGGTGCACGAACGTCGTTGACGTTTTTATCTCTCAGGCCAATGGACAGAGCAATAGCAGTAGTTCCGCTGCCTTTCAGGCAGGGGAGTACTTATATCGTTTTTTGCCCACCGGAGTTGTCGTTATTCCGGTGGGTTTTGTTTTTTATTTCGCAAATGGGAAGAGGGAGAATTTTATGTTGGAGCTTTTGAATGAGATCGACAGTTTTGTGTGGGGGCCGCCGCTTTTGGTATTATTGGTTGGTACCGGTATCTGGCTGACCCTGCGTTTGAATTTGTTGCAGGTGTTGAAACTGCCTATGGCTTTGAAATTGATTTTTTCGGCGAAAAATGACGGTGACGGCGATGTCAACAGCTTCAAGGCTTTGTGTACGGCTTTGGCTGCTACTGTCGGCACAGGTAATATCGTCGGTGTTGCGACTGCTATCAAGGCAGGCGGGCCGGGTGCTTTGTTCTGGATGTGGCTGGCTGCTTTCTTCGGTATGGCGACTAAATATGCCGAAGGTCTTCTGGCTGTAAAATACCGTACTGTAGATGCCAATGGCAATATTGCCGGCGGACCGATGTATTATATCGAAAATGGTTTGGGTAAGTCTTATAAACCGCTGGCTGTTTTCTTCGCCGTATCCGGCGTATTGTGTGCTTACTTTGGTATCGGTACTTTTGCTCAGGTCAATGCTATCGTTGAGATCACACAGCTTTCCGTTGGTATCCCGGTTATTTATACTGCAGCTGTGCTGACTATCCTTGTTGCCGTTGTTACTATCGGCGGTCTGAAATCTATCGCGAATGTAGCAGGTAAGATCGTTCCCTTCATGGCTTTGCTGTATGTTATTACTACTGTTGGCATCCTGCTGGTGTTTGCCGATCAGGTCCCGGATGCTATCGCTACAGTGCTGACTAACGCTTTCAGCCCGACGGCTGCTGCCGGCGGCTTCCTGGGCGCAACTGTTATGATGGCGATGCGTAATGGTATTGCCCGCGGCGTTTTCTCTAACGAATCCGGTCTTGGCAGTGCGCCGATCGTTGCTGCTGCCGCAAAAACCAAATGGCCTGCTGAACAGGGTCTGATTTCCATGACCGGTACTTTTATCGATACGATCATTATTTGTACTTTGACTGGTTTGACTTTGGTTGTTACCAATGTCTGGACTGGCGATTTGAATGGCGCGGCTTTGACGCAGGCTGCTTTTACGATGGGATTCCCTATCTGGGGTAAATATCTGCTGATGGTTGGCCTGGTACTGTTTGCTTTTACTACGATCTTAGGCTGGAACTATTATGGCGAACGCTGCATCGAATATTTGCTGGGCGTTAAAGCGATCCTGCCGTACCGCATTATTTTTATCGGCTTGATTGCCTGTGGTGCTTTCCTGAAATTGGAAGCCATCTGGGTACTGGCAGATATCGTTAACGGTTTGATGGCTATTCCTAACCTGATCGCCCTTTTAGGACTGACTGGCGTTATTATAGCTGAAACGAAACGTTATCATGCACATTTGGCTGAAAAGAAGCAGCAAGCTGTTCTGGCTGAAGAAGTAACTGAAGAAGCCTGATTTTATAGTAAGCTTGTATTTAAAAAGGCAGTTTTAACACTGCCTTTTTGTTTTGGTCAAGTATAGTGATAATAAATTGTCTGCTAAAACACGAAAAGACTTGACTTTAAGACCAAAAATTTATATAATATCCCTTGTATTCGGGGCGTGGCTCAGTTTGGTAGAGCACCTGCCTTGGGAGCAGGGGGTCGCAGGTTCGAATCCTGCCGCTCCGACCAAATACATAGAGCATTGCTTAGTAAATTGCGGGTGTAGTTTAGTGGTAAAACCTCAGCCTTCCAAGCTGATGTTGTGGGTTCGATTCCCATCGCCCGCTCCAATTTTTGGTCTGGTAGCTCAGTCGGATAGAGCAACGGCCTTCTAAGCCGTGGGTCGGGGGTTCGAATCCCTCCCAGATCACCAACAGCGTAAGTTAGCTGCAGACTTGTTCTGCAGCTTTTTTGTTTGCTATGGTATAAAAAAAACACGGGTCTAAGATGCAAAAATGGTACCAACGGAAAACCCCCTCAATTGTCGAGGGGGTTTTTAATAAAATATATTTTTTTGATTTTTGTTGGGATCATATTATCATACTCAGGTATTGCGTGTATATATAAGCCTAATGTATGGCTTGCTTTACTGCGCCCGAAACGTTTAGCAATCTCCAGCAATGGTACTCCATTTGCAAGTAATTCTGTAGTATGAGTGTGACGGAGATGATGACGACAAAATTCGATAGAATACGGCAATATAGATTATAAAAAGGTAAACAAAACTGTCGAATGAATAGAGATCAATAAAGAATTATGAGCGCTTGTTAACTATAGATAAATTATGGAAAATAGAAAATTGTCAAAATTATTCTTAAAACAATGACTTTTTAGGAATTATTTGGTATTATAAGAGTACTATATATCTTACACTTGAGTGTAAGTATTACTTTCGGCATAGAAGATATATAATTCTAGCAGAGAGGATGTGAATCGATAAACGTGCATCCATTTTTGAAATGGCCAGGAGGAAAAAGGTGGTTGATTGCAAATTACCAGCACATTTTTCCTGCCGAATACAATCGCTATTATGAACCGTTTCTCGGTGGTGGATCTGCTTTTTTTTCCCTAATGCCAAAACAAGCCACCATATCAGATATCAACGGTGAATTAATAAATACATATCGTATTATGGCAAAATATCCAGAACAGCTCCGAGAGCAATTAATTCAACATCAAGAGCATCATTCGACTACTCATTACTATGCTGTAAGAGCGAATGTGCCTAATAATGCTGTTGAGCGTGCCGCTAGATTTCTTTATTTAAATAGGGCATGTTTTAATGGCATGTACCGTGTTAATCGTTTAGGAGAATTCAATGTGCCCATCGGCACGAAACAACAGTTTATTGATGATGTACAGCAATTTGAAGAATATTCTGAAGCGCTGTACAATGTCCATATACGAAAACAGGATTTTGTTGATACAATACGTGAAGCGACCGTTGGCGATCTTGTTTTTGCTGATCCGCCTTATACAATTGCACACAATCAAAACGCTTTTATTAAGTATAATGAGAAACTATTTTCATGGAAAGATCAAAAGCGCTTGCTTAATGCTTTGATACGAGCAAGAGATAGAGGTGCAATCATTATTGCAACTAATGCTAATTATCCAGCTTTACAACAGATGTATGATGATAACTACTTTTATACACAAGCCTTACATAGGTTCAGTTCAATATCTGGACTGGCGGCTGGACGAGGTACACAGGAAGAATTGTTGGTATCTTCATACCCTATTAATTTACAGGAGGAATGACGATGAATACGTTGACGGGCCTCATTGACAGGTCAATTTATCAGGACAACCCTATTTCTGCGTTGATGTCCTTTATTGAACAGGAGAAACGGCATAAGAATGCGCGTGAAGTGGAGAAAATGCGCTTTATCGGTTATGTATTGGAGCTAGGGTTTGACAGCGCAAAAATCATTACCTCTGATCAATACAAGATTATAGTTGGTGGCGTTCCTAGAGGTTCTTTTTTGATTATGGTTCCCAGCGAGTTTGGAAGTGCGCCTCCACATTTTTCATTACTCCGCGTCAGAGGCGTCTCGACTACACCATTGAGCAGCCAAGTTCAACAAACTTATTTTGAACTACATAAAAAAGCTATGCCAGAACTTGACATTTGGACACAGAACGAACTTCAATGGGGTGCTTTGGAGTGCGATGTGTTAGGTATGTTTTATGCAAATCCCAAGGTTTCTAGTAAACTAGAGTTTTCAGGAGACGTGAATAACATAGTAAGTGCCCACAGATATGAAGTCTATGCTCCCAGTGATGAGCTGTTAAAGGCTATCATAAATGGCATTGTACCGGAAAAATCCAGATTTGAACTAGGCGATTTACGCACAATGGAATGTCGGCTAATTGAAGGTGATATTCCGTCAAGTGATATTCCGGTGTATGTGTCAATGGAGGATTTCAAGGGACGCCGTACAGCGATGTTTGGTAAAACAAGGTTGGGCAAATCCAACGTAGTCAAACTTCTTGCTCAAGGGATGATTAATGCAACGAATGGACTGCCCGTTGATCAAACTGTTGGACAACTGATTTTTGATATAAACGGAGAATATGCTAATGACAACCCGCAGGATGGTAACAAGTCTTTGCGCTCATCCAATGAGAACCGTTGTATTGTATATGCGCTCACCCCGCGAGAAGGAACTCCATCAGAAGTTCTTCGGATGAACTTCTATGAGTACCCTTCTGCAGGACTTGGGCTATTAGCATCTTTTCTTAGCACTGATAAAAGAAATTCGATTTATATTACAAGTTTCACAAGTTCAGCTATTATAGACTTTGATGAATTGGAGTTGTTGGAAGAGGGTGACAAAACCAGAGCAGCAAGAAAAATATTGTATTATTGGGCTGTCTTGAAAAAAGCTGGGTATCCTGCGGATGAGAGCAAAATCCGTTATATGGTTAAGAGTAGAAATGCAATTGGCTTTGATCCCGGCTTTGGAGAAAAACTTCGAATGGCAGCTCATGGCGTGGCAGATCCGGAAATGCTGCCTGATGTAAATTCTTTAGATGCACTTGTCGAAGAGTTAGACAAGATAAATGCCTTCCGACTGTACCACCCAAAGGAAAACGATAAACTTTTCATTTCAACCTTATCAAAAAAGCCGATCTTTGATTCGGATGATTGTGCCTTGCTGGATTTTTTATTCCCAAAGGCAGGGGCCGGTCCGGACATGATACGTAAGTATCGTATTTATCATGATGCAAGAGCAAGCGATTTTACCGCTGATATTCTTAAATCTTTAGATGAAGGAAAAACTGTCATTCTGGACCTTGGTAATGCACAAGATGCTATACGGCAATACTTTTCGGATATTTTATCGACAGCCGTTTTTACTCACCAAGAACAGAAATTTGTCAGCAATTCGCTAAAAAGTCATTATATACAGCTTTATTTTGAAGAGGCACACAACTTGTTCCCGGCAACATCAAATAGTATAACAGATATTTATTCCCGTTTCGCAAAAGAAGGTGCCAAATTCCATATTGGAATGATTTATTCCACACAGTCACCGTCAACGATCAGTAAGGAACTGTTAGCGCAGACTGAAAACTTTTTTGTAGGGCATCTTTCATCACAGGATGAAGCTCATGCTCTTGCGCGTTTGCAGGTTGCCTTTGACGGGATTGAGCAAGATATTTTGCGTGCAAAGACACCTGGATTTATGCGGATGCTTACAATGTCGAACCGATTTGTTGTTCCGGTTCAGGCTAAATTATATGAGGGAATTTAACTTGGAGGTGGAAGCATGGCGTATTCTTCAACTGGAAAGTTACCCGATGAACATGCCTCAAAATTAGGTCACTTGTCAGTTATCCAGAGCCAATGGGTACAATCACTGATAGAAGATTTTGAGGATAGTCAATCTCGGGAGACAGACCACGATATGTCTTTATGGCATGATTTCGATGTGGGTCAATTAGAAAAACTAAAGTATATTTGGGCTGTGGACGGCTCTTTTGTTTCTGTAAAAACAAACCCGCCTACGGGTAAGGAAGTTGCATTTATAAAAACTGCTTTGCTTTCTGTTGATAAAAAGAATTTGGAGAAGATTGATAAGAAAAATCCACATCCACTCTTGCTACAAGACATTATGGCTGGTAGTGCTTTATTTCATGCAACTGTTTTACCACTTAAAAATGTAAAAACGAGTTTAGGCAACAACTATAATGCAATTCGGCATATTATATACGACTCTATACGTGTTGATGAGGATGGTCAGTATTTTCAGACACTCAAGTGGCTTTCATACAAAAAGTGGGAAGACAGCAAAGGTTGCTCGCCAAAGTTTGATTGCCCTCATTGTTCCAATGAGATCCCAGGATTACCATATGATTCATCAAAAGGTGAATGCCCTCACTGCCACAAAGAAGTGTTATTGACTGATATGATAGGGTTTCATCTTGATATGGAGGAAGATAGTGCTTCCGAAAAAATAGTATCCTCCTATATGCTTTTGATGGAACATCTTATGCTATTTACAATTGTACGACTTATGTGGCATCATACAGATAAAAGTGTTTTTTCGGATACGCTTTTTATCAAGGATGGTCCTTTAACATTGCGTAGCCAGTATGCGAAGTTTGTTCCCTTAATCCGTGATTTCATTGAATACACAAAACGAGTACAAAGGCCCATACATATTATCGGACAAGAAAAGAGTGGCGTTTTTCATGATCATCTGACTGTACTTTGTAAATATGTTTCTCCTAAACAATTGGGAGAAACACCAACGGTAGCTGTACTCACTCATGAATATGTAAGAAAGGAAGTCTATCGAACAGGAGATCTTGCTAATCCTTATGGCTCAAGAACCAATTGGGGCGAAAAGGTATATGTTAAGTTAGATCCCGATACCGCGCTTGTCTTGAATATTCCAACGGGAAAATATAACGAGAACCCACAATTTCCGCAACAAGATGATCTTGTCGGGTTAGGGCGCATAATGGCAACTCTCCCAGATTTGATCAGCAGGAGACATGAAGGGGCATTGTTTCCTGTAGAACTAGCTAATGGAGTAGCATCAATGTCTAGCTATCCGTCAGCGAAAATATTACAGCGTTTTATTGAAAGCAAATAAGTAATCATACTATAACAAAAGTCGATGTGTAATTGATACATCGACTTTTGTTATAGTATGATATAAAAATATTTTTTGTCGTGGCCTTGACATAAGGGTGGCAGAGATGGTGGCGACAAAAGTCGACAGAGTACGATAAAGCATGACACCGTTCGATAGGTCGCGATATGGTTTATTTTATAATAATTGTATGATATACTCAAATCACCGGAAATCACAATTGCTATAAAAAATATGGATTATCAAATAATATGCGTGTTTATACATACTGGAAATCAGCAAATATCAACTTTTTGCAGGAAGCCCATTGATGAACTATTGCAAAATACAAATGACGATACAAATGATATTTTGAGTTTTGTTGAGGTACTGCAGTCAGATGTATTTAAATATTTGGCTGCAGGACAAGATAGTGATAATATATGCATAGACGATGTGATTTTGAATAATTGGGGATTTATTGATGAACCTTTTAAAGCATACTATGGGACACTTTCTGCTGCTGCCCTTGGTGAATGGTATAGTAATTATGATAACAAGTTATTTGCCAAGAATATACGTTACTACAAAGGTGATACAGAGGTAAATCAGGGGATAAGGAAAGTTTTATTAGAGTCCCCGGAAAACTTCTTTTACTACAATAATGGTATTAAAATTCTTTGTAAAAAAATTACTCGAAAAGCAGCTTTTAGTACAAATGCTAAAACAGGTTTATTCGCACTTGAGGGAGTGTCTTTAGTTAATGGAGCGCAAACTACAGGAACTATTGGTACTACATTCTTAGAGAATCAAGATCAAGTTAGTAAAGCCACTGTATTTGTTCAATTAATTGACCTTGCAGATGTAGATGAAACTTGTGCATTACAAATTACGAAGTTATCAAATACACAAAACAGAATTGATAGTAAGGAATTTGCTGCATTAGATCCAGAACAAGAACGCCTAAAAACAGACTTGATTTTCTCAAATATTTATTATCTGTATAAATCAGGTGCTAAGATTGAGGACCCCATACATCAGGTTTCAATCGATGAGGCAATAGTGGCTCAAGCTTGTTTGCAAGATGATATAACTTATTCAACTATTTGTAAAAAGGGTGTAGGATCATTAACAGAAGATATAACAAAACCTCCTTATAAAATTCTTTTTAATGGTTCTACTAATGCATTCACTATGAAAAATAGTATTGAGGTTTTGAGAGCGGTTGATAAGTATCTTCAGATTCACGAAAATGATTATCAGGCTAGAAATCGTTTGGCATTAATTCATGGAAATCGTTTTATTTTGTATGTTGTATTACAGAATATAAAGAGCCACCCTAAGTATACTACTGAAATGATTGATGTTAATGAAATCTTAGATTTGGTTAACAATCAATGTGAAAAAGTAATTCCTAAAATTGTTGATGCTATGAATATCAAATTCCCAGATGCTTATCCTGCATATATATTTAAGAATATTGGGCGTTGTCGTTTATTATTTGCTGAAATTAATAATTGCGAGTAAGTTAAGAAATAGCAAATATTTGATGAGATTGTATACAATACGTAGGCTGATGTGATCTTTGTGGTCTATCATGGTGGCAAGGCAGAGCAGGATATTGCTTTGGCAAAAATGCGTAAGCAGATTTTTGGTAAGATTGAAGCCGTGTGTAAATAGCGTATTTATCCTTTGCCACATAACAGTGTTGTAGCTACTGGAGTACATACTGTTGATATTATTAAATTACTGCGTGAAGGTATATGTCCTGAAAATTAAGATATTCAAGCCGTTCCTAAGCAGGAACGGCTTTTAATATAAATTAAAAGAAAACCGTTCGCAGGGGATGGTTGCGAACGGCTTCTTCATAGGAAAGCTGTTTATGATGAATTTGATGGGAAGGGTATAGCAAGTTCATCACTTGCTATGACTTAAGTATACAACAGATATTTGACAGAAAAAGGGCAAAGCTTCAAAAAAAATGTGAAATTTTAATTTTGATGAAATTGAATAAAATTGGAAGGCTTTTAAATCTTTACCGCATAAAAGCAGAAATATTTTTGGGAAAAAGACGAAAAACAGTTGAGGAATTGATTAGTATATGCTATTTTAGTATATAGTAAAATCTATTATCCAAGAAAAGAGTGACGCTGATGAAGAACATATTGGGAAGTTTACCGGCCCGTCTTGTGCTGGGTGTGATCGCTGGTATTATTGTGGGCTTATACGCCAACGAAGATTTGATGCAGGTGATACTGACAGTCAAAAATTTACTTGGTTCGCTGATCATTTTCTGTGTACCGCTGATTATTATCGGTTTTATTGCGCCGTCTATTACACGCCTGGGGCAGCATGCATCGACTATGCTGCGGGTCGCGATCATATTGGCCTATGTTTCTTCCGTGGGTGCGGCCTTCTTTGCGATGTTATCCGGCTACGGTCTGATACCGCATTTGAATATCGTTTCCTCTGTCGATGGTTTAAAAGAGCTGCCGAAACTGCTGTTTGATTTAAAAATCGACCCGATCATGAGCGTAATGAGCGCATTGGTCTTTTCTGTGTTGGTTGGTGTGGCGGCTGCCTGGACTAAGGCTGCTGTAATCACTAAATTTTTAGAAGAGTTCCAGAAAATCGTTTTAGCGATCGTGACCAATATCGTTATTCCAGTGCTGCCGATCTTTATCGCCTGCACCTTCTGCGCTTTATCGTATGAAGGCACGATCACAAAGCAGCTGCCGGTATTCCTGATCGTGGTGCTGATAGTAATGGTGGGGCATTATCTCTGGCTGGCGTTGTTGTATGGTCTGGCTGGTCTTTATGCCGGCGCTAATCCGATGGAAGTGCTCAAGCATTACTGGCCTGCTTATATTACTGCCGTAGGCACCATGTCTTCTGCGGCAACTTTGGCCGTTGCGCTGGAATGTGCCCGCAAATCCAAAGTGCTGCGTAAGGATCTGGTAAACTTTGGCATTCCGCTGTTTGCCAATATTCACCTGTGCGGCAGTGTTTTGACAGAAGTATTTTTTGTGATGACAGTTTCTCAGATTTTGTATGGCACCTTGCCGGAACTGGGTACGATGATTTTATTCTGCCTGTTGTTAGGTATTTTTGCTATTGGCGCACCCGGTGTTCCTGGTGGTACGGTTATGGCGTCTTTGGGTTTGATCATCAGCGTGCTTGGCTTTGATGCTACAGGCACGGCGCTGATGCTGACGATCTTTGCCTTGCAGGATAGCTTTGGTACTGCCTGCAATGTAACTGGTGATGGTGCTTTAACGCTGTTTTTGACTGGTTACGCCAAAAAGAATCATATTGAAGAAGTCAATGAGATTTCTGTATTGTAAATTAAGCTGATCTTGGTTCCTTGTGTAAAGCAGCATTAAAAAATAACGCTTGTAAAAAGCCCCTTTCGTAAGCTGGTAAAAGCTTTGAAAGGGGCTTTTTTAGGGAATATTTTACAGAGCTGCAGATAAATAATTAAATACAGTGCCTGATTATCAATAAACACATTCCTGATCTGATGGAATGTGTTTATTTTATTTTGAAATAATTATTCTTTTATTTGATAAGTAATTGTTAAAATGATAATATATTATGTAATTGATAAAATATATTTATAAATTGTGTTAAACGCAAGAAGGAGAATGAAAGTGTTTACTTTCTGGGAAAGAATAAAGAATAATAATTTTATTATCAAAAATTTCAGAGTGTTATGCGTGCTGGTAATAGCTTTCGATATTTTGACGACAGTATATTTCTCGGTGCAGATGCTGAAAAGTAATATCAGGGAAATTCTGACAACGACTAATAATGAAATTGCACTATATATTGATTCAACCTTGCGGCTGGGAACTGCTATTGCCAATGATGAAGAAATAAAAGATACGACGATACCGCTTGTTGAACGTGCTGCCAAGCTGGACAGTTATACAAAGGCTTATAATTTGTTCATGGTAGGCGTTTTGGATAAAGAGGGCAACATTGGTTCGTCGATACGGCATAAAACAGGTTATGTAGGCTACAGGCCTTATTTTAAAGAGATGCTGGCAACCAGGAAAACTGTTTTGAGCGACCAGTATGTTGCCGGTGCCGATCACGAAACTAAAATCTATACTTTGTGGATACCGTATTATGATGAAAAACATTTGCCGGAGGGTGAGATCGCCGGCGCTATTACTATGTCGATTTACTTCGATAAAATAGAGGATATTATCCAGAATAAAGGTGACAGCAATACTGCTTATGAATGTTCGGTAGTTGACAGCCGGGGGATAATCAGTGCCAATAATAAAGAAGATATGCGCGGCATGCAAATAGAAGACGCTCTGGCAAGAGCTAAATGGCGCAGTATGTCTGATGAGCTTGTTAAAGAACATTTGAAAACGCATAAGGAATTTTCGTATTGGGCCTGGGACAGAGCCTTTGAATACGTTTCTTATATGCCGATACCACAGACAAACTGGCTTGTTTCCATGCGTATTGACGTTTTTAAGTCTTATAGTATTTTACTGTGGTCGTTGTTATTGAAGCTGCTGGTATATTTTTCTATTTTTCTAGTTTTATCTTTGCGGAAAAACAGGGAGATCTGGCTGCATGATAATCTGTTCAATATGATGTCGATAAATACGGACGATGTTTTTGGTATTTTTGATATAAAAAAGAACAAACCCGAATATATAAGTTATAACATTGAGCGGATCATGTCTGTTGACCATGATGAAGTTTTTAACGATCATAGTTTGATGAAAAAATATTTTCAGGTCGATTTTGAGGTTATCAAAGCAAAACTTTTTGAAGCAGAGGATAAAACCTATGCGTTTGAGCGGGAATGGCAAGATAAAAGCTTTTATTTTAAAAGTTATTTGGTAGAGCACGACGGTGAGCTGAAAATAATTATGATCGTGCATGACAGAACAGAAGAAAGAATTAAAAATGACAGATTAAAAACTGCACTGCTGCAGGCGGAAAAGGCCAATATTGCCAAAACAGTTTTCTTATCGGCAATGTCGCATGATATCAGAACGCCGATGAATGCCATCATGGGGATGACGGCAATAGCGAAAGAGCATCTTCATGAATTACCGCGAGTTGCTGACTGCTTGGATAAAATAGATGTTTCGTCAAAATATCTGCTGAACCTGATTGACGAAGTGCTGGATATGGCGCGAATTGAAAATGACAAAATGATTCTGCAGGAAACAGCGGCAGATTTAGAAAATATCGTTGATGAAATTTTTAGTATTCTTAAAGTAGGCCTGTATAAAAAAGACCAAAAGCTGACAATCGATTTGTCTGGACTGAAGCATCGTTATGTGTATGCCGATAAGGAAAAACTGCAGAAGGTACTGGTCAATATCGTTTCCAACGCCATAAAATACACTGATGTCAAAGGTAAGATTAAACTGGAGGTTAAAGAACTTGGCTGTGATGATAAAGGCTTTTGCAGCTATCAGTTTATCGTTACTGATAATGGCAGTGGGATCAGTAAAGAATTTCTGCCGAAAATTTTTCTGCCTTTTGAACGTGAAGAAAACAGTGTTACTAATAAAATTCAGGGAACCGGTCTTGGTCTGACGATCAGTAAAAGAATTGCCAATATGATGCAGGGCGATATTACTGTTAAAAGTGAAAGCGGGCAGGGGTCTGTATTTACAGTTGCAGTAAAGCTGAAACTGCAGCAGGAAAACGACGGCAGCGGACAGGAGTCTGAAGACGCAGCAGAAGCTCTGGAAGCGCCGCCTGATTATACAGGCAAACGTATACTGGTCGTAGAAGATAATGAGTTAAATTATGAGATCATTGCCGAGATTATTGGTTGTGCGGGCATAACGGTAGAATGGGCAGAAAACGGTTTGCTTGCAGTTGAAAAAGTACGCAATTCAGCAGAAGGGTATTTTGATTTGATTTTTATGGACATTCAGATGCCGGTCATGGATGGTTATACTGCTAGTAAAAATATCAGAAATCTGGAACGGGAAGATGTAGGAAAGATGCCTATCGTTGCCGTATCAGCCAATGCATTCAGTGAGGATGTGCATAAATCTTTTGTCGCCGGGATGAATGAACATCTGGCGAAACCGATAGATATCCAAAAACTTTATACAATACTTAAGAGATATCTTACCTGTTAAACAGGCAAGCTGTTGGTAGACTGAGGTCAAATAGTAAAATCATGAATGAGAGATAAGAGGTTTTCAAGGCAGCAGAGCTAGAACACTGCTGCCTTCTTTTATGTGGATAAAATTTGCGGTATTGGTCTGAGCTTGTAATGATTTATTAATATTTATAATTTTTATTTATAAAGACGGTTTTTGGTATTTGAATATACTTTATGAAAGTAACAAATATTATTTGATTTATGTGATATAATAAATATTAAATAATCCAATTGGACGCAGGAGAGGTTTCGATGACCGATAAAGAGATTTGTTACGAAATCATTAATAATAGCGATGATCTTGTTTATGTTACGGATATAGAGACGAACAAGGTCATTTTTGCAAATAAAAGGCTGCTGCAGGTGATTGGCAAAAGTGAGTCCGAGGTGTTCGGAAAACTTTGTTATCAGGCTTTGCAGGGCAAGGAGAGTCCGTGCGAGTTCTGCACTAATGCTGTGCTTTCGGCAGAAAAATTTTATGAATGGGAATTTTTCAGAGAAGATCTGCAGCAGTATTTTATTTTGCATGATAAAAAAATCATAATAAATGGCCGGGAATGCCGTGTGGAGATCGGTAGTGATATTACTGCGCAGGTACAGGAAAAACAGGACATCAAAAATAAACTGAATATGGAACGAACGCTGATCCAATGCATCGATACTTTGAATCATGAAAATGATGTCAATAAAGCGATCAACGAACTGCTGAAGATCGTTGGCGAAACATATGAAGGCGACAGGGCATACATTTTTGAAAGGTGTGAAGCTGATAATACTGTTTCTAATACCTATGAGTGGTGTAAGAAGGGCATTGTCCCTCAGCTGGAGTTATTGCAGAAAATACCGTTCAGTTATTTTGGTATGTGGATCGAGCGCTTCAATAACCATAAATCCCGGATCATTTATTCTTTAAAAGATGAGCTGGAACACGAGTCAGAAGAATATAAAATCTTAGGGGCGCAGAATATCAATTCGCTGATAGCCGCGCCGTTGTTTAATAACGGCCAGCTGATCGGCTTTATTGGTGTAGATAATCCTTCGGTTGAGTATTTGCATTATGGCTTATTGGAACAGGTCACGTCTTTTATTGTTAATGACCTGCAAAAACGATTGCTGATCGAAAAACTGCAGATTCTCAGTTATAAGGATTCTTTGACCGGCGTTTGTAACAGGACGAGTTATATAAAATATTTAGACGAGCTGAAAAATAAGCAGTACAGCAGTTTAGGCGTTGTTTTTCTTGATATCAACGGACTGAAAAAAGCTAATGACAGCAAAGGTCATGATTATGGTGACTATATTATCATGACGATCAGCAAGCTGCTGCAAACTACTTTTGGCGAAAAAGTGTTCCGTATCGGCGGCGATGAATTTGTGGTGCTCTGTGAAGACATCAAGAAAGCGACGTTTGAGGAAAAAGAGCGGTCTTTACGTGCGTTTGCGCTGCGGAATACAGAAATAAAATTTTCGCTGGGTGCGGTTTGGACGGATCAGGTCGTAGCCGTTGAGAGATTGATCAGCAGTGCTGATAGAGCAATGTATGAAGAAAAACGCAGTTATTATAAAAAATCTCTGCGTTGTGACAGTGAGCTGTAAAGCTGGCCAAACGATTAGCCGGCAGATGTTTGTGTGTGATTTTGTCTTTTTTTTAAGACCTTTTAACAGTTCTTTTTACGCTTATATAAAGTAAAAGTATTATAATTTAAGGTATATTTTATCTTAGGACGTGGTTGAGTGTATTTATTATTTTGCTTATATTTTGTGCTGGGTATTGTGATCGGCAGTTTTCTGAATGTCTGTATTTACAGGCTGCCTCTGGGAATTTCTGTTGTTAAACCGCCGTCTGCCTGCGGCAGCTGCGGCCACCGGCTGGGGCCTTTGGATATGGTACCTGTTTTAAGCTATATTTTCCTGCGCGGCAGATGCCGCTACTGTAAGGCGCCTTACAGCCCGCGCTATCTGCTGGTGGAGCTTTTAACAGGTATTTTGTTTGCTTTGTGTGGGCTTTATTATTTACCGGGGCTGAAAATAGCTTTGGTATTCTTTTTTGTAGCTTGCCTGATCGTGCAGGCGTTTATTGATCTGGACCACCAGATACTGCTGGATGAAATTTTGATGCTGATGCTGCCAACCGGTATTATTTATGCTTATTATGCGCTGCCGGATATGTGGGATGCGCTTTATGGTGCTTTATTCGCCGGGGGTCTGATGCTGCTGATCTTTTTACTGAGCCGCGGCGGGATGGGGGCCGGTGATGTTAAGCTCAGCTTTGTTTTAGGCGTTTGGCTGGGGTTGAAGGCAAGTATCGTTTGTCTGATGCTGGCTTTTATTTTGGGAGGCGTCATAGGTGTACTGCTGCTGGCAACTGGTATCAAGCAGCGCAAGGATCCGATTCCTTTTGGGCCGTTCTTATGTACAGGCGCGTATATTGCACTTTTATTTTCGCCCTATTTGATTTATTTTTACTGGAGTTTGTTTGTATAAGTTTATAAACTTATGATATAATTTATAAGATATAGTATTGAAATTGATTTTATTTATATAAATCAGGGAGGTCTGCGCAAGTGAATGTGCAAGCCATCGTAAAAAAATTGTTTCATGCAAAGCCGTCTAAAATAATCGGTGTCGATATTGGCACAGGCAGTATCAAGCTGGTACAGATAGAAAACGGCAGTAAGCCTGTAGTTAGTTGTTTTGCTGTAGCAGAGCTGCCGCTTGAACTGATCAATAACGGTTTTGTGCGCAACAGCGATGCGATGATAGGTTTTATTAAGGGTTTGCTGGCCAAGTATGATTTTAACGCCAGGCATGCAGTGTTTACTGTAGGCGGGCGCAATGCATTTGTACGCGAGATCGATATGCCGGAAATGCCTGATGAGGAAATGAAGCAGTCTGTGGCCTGGGATTCTAGTCAGTATGTGCCTTATGAAGCCGATACCTATTATGTTGATTCGGCAAAATTTGGTTCGTTTACCAGTGACGGCTTGCAGCCTGTACTTTTGGTAGCTTCGCCCAAAGACGTTATTGATTCGTTATTGGAGATCAGTGATGCGCTTGGCTGGCAGACGATCGGTATCGATATCGAGGTTTTAGCCGCATACAGAACCTTGCCGCAGCAGCTGGAAAATTTTGTTTTGCTGGATATAGGACGTTCTTATTCCATGCTGACTATTTTCCAAAACGGCGCTCCTGTAGCTCAGCGCAGTATACCCCAGGGCGGGCAGATGTTCGATGCCGCTATTGCCAGCGGGGCCGGCGTTGATCTGGCGGCAGCGGAAAAGATCAAACTGGAAGATGAACTGCTTTTGAGCAGCTTGGAAACGGATAAAACTAAATATGCGGAATTTTTTAACGAGATCGAAAATCTGGGCCGTGAAGTGCGCAGGACCTGCGAATATTATTTAATCAATAAAAAAGATGCCAGATTTACACATCTGGTTCTGGCGGGCGGCGGCGCGAATATGGCCGGGCTGCCTGAATTTTTGACCGAGGGCATGGAAATGCAGGTCGTCGTTAATGATCTGCGCCAGGCAGTAACTTTTGCCGATAAGCTGGACCAGCGGGAATTGAAAAAATATCTGGGAGCGCTGACAGTTGCGATAGGCGCTGCTTTGTATGGAGGGGAAGCTGATGATTAAAATCAACCTTTTACCTGAGTACAGGCGTAAAACAGAATTTCCGACATGGAAGCTTTATCGCATTGTAGCCTATGTATTTTTAGGCTTGAGTATTTTGCTGTGGGGCTATCATTTGGCAATGTTCAAGTATACGGAAAGTAGATTCAGCGAGGTCAACGAGGGCATCGCTTCGATGAAAGTCTGGCAGGAACGCTTTGATAAAGCGCAGCTCCAGAATGCGGAAATCAATAAACGCAATACTATCGTACGCAATCTTTCTAAAGACCGTATCGTCTGGAGCCGCTCACTGGCAGAGCTGGGTAATGTTACACCTTACGGCTGCTGGCTTACCAGTGTCAAGCAGGGCAATCAGCCGGACCAGATGAGTATAGCCGGTAAGGCGATGAAGATGGATGACGTGCTTAAATTTATCAGCCTTCTGCAGGCCAGACCGGACGTTGCCGGTGTGCAGCTGGTTTCTGCCAGCGAAAGCGGCAGTAATAATAACAGCAGCAGTGTTGGCGTTATTGATTTTGCTTTGGAAGTTCAGCGAAGCGGGGTGAAAAAGTGAAATTAGAAATGCCTGACAGCAATATGTCAGAAAACAGTAGATACTCTTTATTATTGCTGGGTTCAGTGCTATTATTTGTTTTTGTAGCGCTGTACCTTGTCCAGCCGCTGCGTGAGGATATTCAAAAAAACGAGCAGGAGCTGACGCAGGCCCAGCAGCGTCTGGCCAGTTATCAGACCTTTGCCGGACAGAATAAGGATTATAATGCTTTTGCGCTTAAGCAGGCAGGTTATCTTGCGGAAGCTAAAAAGCTGCTGCCCGATACGGTAACCGTACCTGAATTAGTACAGGAATATTCAAATCTTTCCAAAGAATGCGGGATCCAGTTTAAAAGTGTTAAGCCGCCCAGCACTGCCTTGAAGCAGGTAAGCGGAGCGTATGAAGTGCCGCTGAATATTTCTATCAGCGGAAACTATTATAAAATGGTCGAGTTTTTACAGAAGGTAGAAAACGGCGGCAGATTTGCTAAATTGAATAAAGTCAGTATCAATACTGTCAAAGAAAATGACACTTCCGGAAATTTGGATATGACAGCCGAATTTACTGTGTATTCTCTGAAGGATACTTTAGGGAAGGTGAACAGTGCTGATACCGGTGAAAAAACTGGTTTAGAGCGAGTTAAAGAACGCGATGCAGCCAATATGGCGGCAGTAGAAGAAGCGAGAAAATAAAAATAATAAACATATTTTGGCCCTTGTTGTTTTTACGCAGCAGGGGCCTGTTTTTATGCTGCAAAACATATCAGGAAAAGACTGTGAAACCAGTGCTTTGACCTGTAATTTTCTTGCTATTATGTATAAAAAAGTTGTATAATTAAAATATCTATTATTGTAATTAAAATTACCTTTATTCCGATAAATTGAGGAGCAGAAAATGATGTGGCAGAATAAAAAAGTTCGTATAGCAATTATCGCTTCCCTGGTTCTTTTGACAATCATAGCTTACCGTATTTATGGCAATATCCAGGCTAACAACGAGCGTGCGAGCAGTGTTTCCCAAGGCCGCAGCGTTGCTGTGGCTACAGCTTTTCCGCAGCGTCAGAGTATTATTCCAGTCATGCGTTTTGCAGGCAGCCTTGATCCAGTCTGGCAGGCTGATGTGGCAGCAAAGATCGATGGCAGGGTAGAGAAGGTCTACGTCAACGAAGGTGACCGCGTCACAGCGGGTACTGTACTGGCACATTTGGAGCAGACTGAGCAGACGGCTAATTTGTTGTCGGCCAAAGGCTCTTTGATGGACGCCCAGACTACTTTGGAAAAAGCTGAACGTGAACTGCAGCGTTATCAGGCTTTGTATGAAAAGGGCGCTGTATCAGAGCAGACTGTTGATAACTATTGTTTTGCAAGAAATAATGCCCGTGGTAAGCTGTCGGAAGCTCAGGGCGTATGGGATAATATGCAGGATAAATTGAGCGGGGCCAGCGTTATGGCGCCGCAGGACGGTATCATTGCCAAGCGTTACTATCAGGAAGGTTATTATGCCAAAGTCGGAACGGCGCTGTTCAATGTCGCCGATATTTCCGAACTGACTGCTAAAATAAATATTCCGGAAGGACAGATCAGCAATATTGCCGTGGGCGGTTTGGCTGATATTACTGTGCCCGCTTATCCAGATGATAAATTCAGCGGCACGATCACCCGTATTTCACCGGTGGCCGATATGCCGGCACGTACTTTTGCTGCCGAGGTCACTGTTGACAACAGTGCCGGGAAGCTGCGCGGCGGCGTTTATGCCAATGTGGTCATTACTGCTGCGCCAAAAGAAAACGCGCTGGTAATCCCGATGAGCGCTATTGTTATGCGTGAAGATCAGCGTACGGTTTTTGTTGTCGACGAGGAAGGCGTTGTCAGCCGCAGGGTATTAACGATCGGTTTTGTGAATGATAATATGGTAGAGATTCTGGATGGCTTGAGTGATAACGACCGGATCGTGACCGGCGGTCAGAACAAACTGCGTGAAGGCAGCAAGATAAAATTAGAAGGACAGGGTGCTAAATAAAATGATAGGCACATTTATACGCAGACCTGTTTTTACGACGATGTTCGTACTGCTGCTGGTAGTATTCGGCATCAAGTCGTATCCTAATCTGGGTGTCGATCTGTATCCTGACGTTGAATTGCCCTTGGTAAGCGTCAGCGTTACCTATACCGGCGCTTCTCCTGAAGAAATGGAAACCCTGATCACCCGGCCTATCGAGGACCGCGTCAGTCAGGTTGCCGGGATCAAGACTCTGTCGTCGACAGTTCGCGAAGGTTATTCGCAGACGGTACTGGAATTTGAGCTGGGCGTCGATCCAAGAGAAATGGCCAGCGAAGTGCGTGAAAAAGTAGCGTCGGTGCGCCGGCGTTTGCCTGACGGCATTGACGAGCCTGTAGTACAGCGTTTCGATATTTCTTCGCAGTCGATAGCGGCATTTACTTTTGCGTCCGATTCGCGCAGCCGTGAGGAGACCCGTAAGATCGTTGAAGACGTTGTCAAAGAAGAACTGCAGCGTGTCGAAGGCGTATCCGAGGTTTCGGTCGTAGGCGCCAGCCTGCGTGCGATCAAACTGATCCCCGACCCGGAGAAACTGCACACTTATAATATTTCTTTTCAGTCTATCTTAGACAAGGTCAACAGTGAAAATATCAATACCCCAGGCGGCAAGGCCCGTTATAACGATATGGAAATAACGGTCAGGACGCTGGGAAAATATAAAAATATCGATGACATCAAAAACATCGTCATAGCTAATCAAAATGGGCGTCCGATTCAGCTGGCAGACGTTGTAAAGGTTGTTGACAGCTGGGAAGATGAAGAGACTTATTCCCGCGCCAACAAGATCCCCAGCGTTATGGTGCTGGTGCGCAAGCAGTCGAAAACCAACACGGTCGATGTTGTCGACGGCGTCAACGCTTCTATGGAACAAATGATAGCCAACGACTTGCCGCAGGATATCAAAGTCGATGTCGTCCGCGACCAGTCGGCCTATATCCGCGAGAACGTTGCCGATGTCTGGAACGCCATTCTTTTTGGCGGCTTCCTGGCACTTTTGATAACTTATATGTTCCTGCGCGATTTTCGGGCGACGATCATCGGCGGTCTGTCCATACCGACTTCTGTCATTGCCACCTTCTTTTTGATGAAGACGATGGACTTTACGCTGAATAATATGTCGCTCATGGCGTTGAGTTTGGCAGTCGGTATCCTTATCGACGATGCTATCGTTTTGATCGAAAATATTTTCCGGCATATGGAAATGGGGAAATCGCCGATCCAGGCGGCACAGGATGCCACGGAAGAATTGTCGCTGGCTATTCTGGCGACCTCGCTTTCTTTGATGGCGGTTTTCGTACCGATAGGCTCGATGGGTGAAGTTGTTGGTCAGTTCTTTAAACAGTTTGGCTTAACGGTAGCTTTTGCCCTGGCATTTTCTACGATGGCAGCCTATACGCTGACGCCGATGATCTCGGCTTATTGGCTGAAGGATTATCGCGAGGAGCACGCCAAGCCCTATAAGCATCCGCGGCCTAAAATAGTGCAGATCTGTCTGGATAAATTTGAAGCCGGTTTTCAGGTTGTTTGCCGGATGTATGATGAATTAATGGTGTTTGCTTTCAAGCATCCCTGGAAAATAGTTTTGATCTCTGTCGCTTCACTTATATTTAATCTTTTCCTGTTACCCTTTATTGGTACGGAATATCAGCCTACCTATGATTCAGGTGAATTTTCTATCAGCGTCAAAGCGCCGGCCGGTACAAGTATCGAGCGCATGAAACAGCTGACTATGCCCTTGGAAGAAGAGATCCTGCAAATGCCTGAGGTCAGGATCGCGGCAATGCGCCTGGGCGGTTCGCGCACCCCTGTCAATGAAGGCAATATCGATGTCAAGCTTATTCCTGCCTCTGACCGTGACCGCAGTATGATTTCTATTATGGATGAGTTGCGCCGTAAATTTGGCTCGGTAGAAGAGCTGAAGGTTGCGGTAGTAAGTAATCAGGGCGGCGGCCGTGGTGACAGCAGACCGGTACAGGTAGGCCTGCGCGGCAGTGATCTTGATCTGCTGACGACCTATGCCCAGGATCTGGCTGAAAGGATCAGGCAGGTGCCGGGCTCTACTGATGTCGATATTTCTTCTTCGGAAGAAGAACCGGAGATCATCGTTAAAGTCGATCCTTTACGTGCCAGCGCGATGGGGCTTGATTCTACTTCCGTTGGTAAAGTTGTGGAAATGGCCTTTTTGGGCAAAAGTACAAATAATAGTTTCACGATAGGTGATAACGACTATGATATAATTGTACAGTTAGATACGGCGCATCGCCGCGACATCAACGATGTGGCGAACCTGCGCGTTTCCAATACCGACGGTAAATTTATCCGTTTGGGCGACGTGGCTGATGTGTACTTCTCGTCCGGGCCTACACGTATCGACCGTGAGGACCGGCAGCGTCAGATCGTTGTTTATGCCAATACGGTCGGTATCACGCCTGGCGATCTGATCCAGAAGATCCAGAATGAGATGATCCCGGATATGAATATGCAGGTCGGTTACCGCTATAAAATGATCGGACAGGCCGATACGATGGCGAAAGCCTTCAATGAGATCGCAAAAGCTGTTATCCTGGCGATCATTATGATCTATATGGTTCTGGCGGCAGAATTTGAAAGCTTTATGCAGCCTTTGGTCATTATGATGTCGCTGCCGTTTGCTATCGTCGGCGCTGTTTTAGGCCTGATGGTAGCCGGGCAGACAGCAAATATGATGTCGCTGATCGGTTTTACGATGCTGCTGGGTTTGGTTACCAAAAACGCTATCCTGCTGGTTGACTATGCCAATCAGGCGCGGGCGAAGGGCATGCCACTGCGTGAAGCTTTGCGGGAAGCCTGTGCCCTGCGTATTCGTCCTATCTTCATGACAACGCTTTCGACTATTTTAGGTATGCTGCCGATCGCACTTGGCCTTGGCGCTGGTGCCGAGCTGCGTCAGTCGATGGGCGTGGTTTTAGTTGGCGGTCTGACTACGTCGACCCTGCTGACGCTGGTAGTAGTGCCGCTGCTGTATTTGCTGAGCGAAGAATGGAAAGAGAAACATTTGCATAAATCATGACTAAGGAAGTAGCAGAATATGACGTATGAAGAAAATTTGCTGGCGCTTTTGGAAAGCTATAAAAGCGGGGCTATCAACGCCCAAACGGCTTTAGAAAAACTGCAGACTGCCAATTATACTGATCTTGGCTTTGCCAAGCTTGATCATAACCGCAGTCTGCGGCAGGGCTTTCCCGAGGTTGTTTACTGCGAGGGAAAAACAGTCGAACAGGTCACCGCAATCATGGAAAAGCTGGCGCAGGTCCACAATAATATTTTGGGGACACGTGCCGATGCCGATAAATTTGCCGCGGTACAGAAGGTGCTGTCTGATGCCGTCTATCATAAAAATTCACGGCTGATTTTTGTAGAGCGTAAACCGCTGCCCAAGGATGATAAGCGTTATATCGCTGTTGTGACGGCGGGGACAAGCGATCTGCCGATCTCGGAAGAAGCAGCCCTGACTGCCGAGATCATGGGCAACCGGGTAGAGCGGGTCTACGATGTAGGCGTGGCTGGTATCCACCGCCTGTTTGATAAGCTTGACCTGATCAGAAATGCGAATGTAGTTATTGTTGTTGCCGGTATGGAAGGTGCCTTGGCAAGCGTTGTTGGCGGTTTGGTCGAACGGCCTGTGATCGCGGTACCGACCAGTGTTGGTTATGGCGCCAACTTCCAGGGGCTATCGGCACTTTTAGGTATGCTCAACAGCTGTTCTGCTGGAGTGGCCGTAGTCAATATCGACAACGGTTTTGGCGCTGGGCGGATGGCCAGTATCATCAATCATATGAGGTGATGTAATGAAAGCGATTTATATAGAAGCCTTTGCAGGCATCAGCGGCAATATGCTGCTGGGAGCTTTGCTGGATGCCGGCGTACCGATCGACTACCTGGCAGCGGAAATGGAAAAGCTGCATTTGGGAGAATATGAGCTTATCAACAAACGTGTTGATAAGTGCGGCATTGCTGCCAATTATTTCAACGTTGTGCTGCCAGATGAGCATCAACATGACGTCATAATCAGTCAGCAGCATACACATACTCATGCAGAACAGCATCATCACGAACACATCGGAACCGGGCATCATCATGAGCATGCTACTGGTTGTGAACAGCCTGTTCATCACCATGAAGTAACTGAAGCTGCGTTGCATCATCACCATGAACATCGTAATCTGCATGATATAGCCCATATTATCGAACATTCTGATCTGAGCGCAGAGATCAAGTCGCAGTCTTTGCGAGTGTTTACCGCATTGGCAGAAGCTGAAGCCAAAGTGCACGGTAAAACTGTTGACGAAGTGCATTTCCACGAAGTTGGGGCCATTGATACGATTATTGATATTGCCGGCTGCGTGCTGGCTTTGCAATATTTGGGTATCGAAAAAATTTTTGTTTCCAATATCCATACCGGCAGCGGCTTTGTCAAATGTGCGCACGGCTTGATGCCGGTGCCGGCTCCTGCGACAGCAGAGCTGTTACAGGGCTTACGGCACAGTCACGGAAATATTGATAAAGAGCTTACTACGCCAACGGGCGCAGCACTGATGAAGGTTTTGGCGGTCAGCACCAATGACCTGCCGCAGGGCTTTACAGGCAGTAAGATCGCTTATGGCGCCGGTACCTGGGATCTAGAGATACCGAATGTGCTGCGCATCAATATCGGCGAGTGGGAAGCTGAAGCCGGCGCGGATCTGCTGGTTGCCGAATGTAATATCGACGACATGAACGGAGAATTGTATCCGTATGTGCAGGAGCGTTTGCTGCAGGCTGGCGCGCTTGACTGCTGGCTGACGCCGATCATTATGAAAAAAGGCCGTCCGGCGCAGACCTTATCAGTGCTGCTTACTCCGCAGAACCTGGATAAGTTGACGGAGATCTTACTGACGGAAACTACTTCGCTGGGAGTACGTTATTATGCAGTGCATCGCCACATCAATTATCGTAAGTTTACTACTGTGGAGCTGCCGGAAGGCGAAGTGAGGATCAAATACGCACAGATGGGCGGACGCATCGTAAATATTGCTCCTGAATTTGAAGACTGCAAATCCCTGGCCTTAAAAAGCGGGCGCAGCCTGAAAACGATCATGCAGGCGGCAGCAACTGCTGCGGAGGCACAACTTGAACAATGATTTTGCTGCGTATATCGACAATTTAAAAAAGCAGGTCAAAAATTTTGACAGCAGCCTTACCATTGCAGAGAAACCATTGCAATATGGCGTTCAGTTGACAGTAACAGGCAGTGATAGTAAAGTAGTAATATCAGTGTATAATGGTAAAAAAGGTCTTAAACTTGTTTGGGGCGGTTCTGCCACAGAGCTAAGGTCACAGCTGGAAGCGTATTTGACTGGTAAAACTGCTGATACTGCTGCAGAAATGCCATCTGTTTGCGGCAACGATTATACACTTTTACGAAATTGTGCTGATTTTAAAGGGATTTGGGCAGGCAGTGACGAATCTGGTAAAGGAGATTTCTTTGGGCCATTGGTCGTTGCCGCAGTGTTAGTAGATATTGCTGCGGCCGAAAAACTTGTGCGCTTAGGTGTTAGGGATTGTAAGCTGATCAATGATAAAGAAGTCCTGCGTCTGGCGGAACTGATCGCAGAAGCTGCTCCGGTCAATAGTGTTTTGGCCTTGAAGCCGGAAATGTATAATTTCCGTTATCAGCAAATGCGTGCCGACGGGAAGAATCTCAATCATTTATTGAGTAATGGCCACATAGCTGTATTGAGCAATGTCCTGCGGCAATGTCCGCAGTGTAATTATGCTCTTGTCGACCAGTTTACCGCCTCCAACGATATCCGCAGCAGCTTGCAGCGGGAATTTCCAGAGGTCAACGTAGTGCAGCAGCACCGGGCCGAGGCAGATATTGCTGTGGCGGCAGCGTCAGTACTGGCGCGGGCCAGGTTTTTAACAATAATGCAGGAGCTGGCAGCGCAGGTCGGGCGCAGTGAATTACCTAAAGGCGGCAGTGATGCCGCAACAGCGTGTGCGCGCGAGCTGCTCAAAGAATTGGGACGCAGTGCCCTGGAACGGCTGGTCAAAGTCCATTTCGCCAATTATAAAAAAATCTAGAGCCTTGCAGGAGGCTGAAATATATGAGAAAATTAATTGTTAATGCCGATGATTTTGGGCTGCATCCAGCCATCAACGCCGGTATTATTAAAGGCAGCAGGGAAGGCTTTATTACCAGTACTTCCTTGATGTGCAGCGGTGAAGCCTTTGAGGACGCGGTGCTTCAGGCTAAAGCAACACCTGCGCTGGGTGTAGGTATCCATCTTACTTTAGTAGGCGGCGGCAAGCCGCTTTTGCAGGCAAGGCAGCTGCGGACACTTGTGGATGAAAGCGGGCTTTTGCCTGCTGATTATACAGTTTTCGCCAAACGCTGGTACGCTGGCAGGATCAAAAAAACAGAAGTTATCAGCGAACTGCAGGCACAGTTGGAACGCGGCTTAAGCTGCGGACTGCAAATAACTCACGTCGACAGTCATCAGCATCTGCATGTGCTGCCGGGGATCGCCGACATCGTCCTGAAACTCTGCAGTGAATTTGGCATCAAAAAAATCAGGATGCCTCAGGAAGGCTGGTTTTGGCGCGGCGGCTTCAACAGCAGCGCCGGTCGGCTGATCGGCCGTGAAGGCCTGAGCTTTTGCAGCGCTTTGGCAAAAATGAAAGCCAGACAGGCCGGCTTTGTTTATCCGCAGTATTTTTTTGGTATGCTGGCCGGCGGGAATCTGAATGAATTTTTAGTAGGGGAAATAATCAAAAATCTGCCTGATGGCGTAAGTGAGATCATGACTCATCCGGGGATGGATGCAGAGTCTTTAGAAAAAACTTTTTCCTGGCAGTATCATTGGGAAGATGAGCTGAACGCTTTTCTTTCCGAAAAAAATAAATGTTTATTGGAGCAGCAGAAGGTAACTTTGATAAACTTTGGTGGGCTTTGATATGCACAGAAAATTGATCCGCAGATTGCTATGGATGTTTGTTTTTGTTATTGTTATTTCTGCGGCAGTTATTTATTTTACATTTGATATAAGAGCGTTGGAATATCTGACAATGTTTGAACCGTGGTGTATTGCTGCGGCTTTTGGCATTTTAGGATTGGGCCTTGTCTTTGACGGCTTGCGGTTGATGACCCTGGCGGAAGTGACCGATGAAAAGCTGACTATCAGGCAAGTGATAAACGTCGTTTTGAGCAACTATTTTCTGGCGCTGGTAACTCCGGGGGCCAGCGGCGGAGCTGTGGCCCAGATCATGTTCATGCGTAAGGCGGGCGTGCCGGTGGCAAAGGCAACGGTCGTTGTTTTTGTGCGCACGATCATGTCGATTACTTTTCTGATTTTATTAGTACCCTTTGTACTGCACAGCGATCATGCTTTGGTTGACTGGATGCCGACCAGCGTTATTACCATAGTATCAGTTTTGTTTGTTTCTCTGCCGGTTGCGGCAGTATTGCTGATGCGTACCAGATACCCGGAGTTTTGGATCATTGGGCTGACGAATAATTTCTCGCGTGATTTCAGGCGTAAGTGTTTTATCTGGTATAAAGAATTTAAACAGGCCTCTTTTATTATGGGAAAAAGTCCCTTGAAGGTAATGCGGGCTTTTATCGAATCAGGACTCAGTTTATTGTGTATTTATGCTACTGTACCAATGTTTTTTATGGGTATGAATATTAAATTTGAGTGGCTGCAGGTCATGGGGCGTATGGTGCTGCTGAATCTGGTGCTGTACTTTTCACCTACACCGGGCGGTTCCGGTGTCGCCGAGGCAGGCTTTGTAGTCCTGTTTTCCGAACTGCTGCCAGGCGGCCTTGTCGGTATCATGGCAGTTTTGTGGCGCTTTACAGCCGAATATCTGCCCTTTTTGTTAGGGGCAGTCGTTTCTATACGTGCCTTTGGTGCGAATGTTCTATCTATGAAAAATCTTAAGAAGGGTGAAGATCAGGAATGAAACTTTTAGTTACCGGCGGTGCTGGCTTTATCGGTTCGCATTTATTGGAGCTGTTACATAATGATAAAAATTATGAAGTCGTAGTTTTAGATAATCTTTCAAGCGGTTTCAGAGAAAACGTCCCTCAGGGGATGAAACTTGTCGTCGCGGATATACGCTCGCAGGAAATCGAGGCGTTATTCAAGGCCGAACGCTTTGACGCAGTCGTACATTTGGCCGCGCAGACAATGGTGCCTTATTCTATCGAACACCCTGATGAAGATTGCGAAATCAATTTAGCAGGCTTGATCAATGTGTTGGAAAATTGCCGTAAGTACCAGGTCAAAACAGTTTTATTTGCCTCCAGTGCGGCAGTATACGGCAATAATGAAAGCGTGCCTTTACAGGAAGAATTTGCTTTAATGCCAATGTCGTTTTATGGGATCACCAAAATGACGTCAGAACATTACTTGCGTGTTTATCACGAGCTTTATGGTATCAATACAGTTGTTTTTCGCTTTGCCAATGTTTATGGCGAACGTCAGGGCGAGGGCGGAGAAGGTGGCGTAGTCAGCATTTTCTGCAAGCTTCTGGCTGCCGGCAAAGCGGTTACGGTTTATGGTAACGGCGAACAGACCCGGGATTTTGTTTATGCCGGGGACGTTGCCGCTGCGCTTAAAGCAGGCTTATTGGCTACAGGCTATCAAACTATCAATGTGGCGACAGAATATGAAACATCAGTTAATCAGCTGCTGGAAGCATTTGCCGAAGTAGCTGCGGATAAGATAGAAGTTCATTATGCAGCCGCACGTCAGGGCGATATTTTTCGTTCGGCCTTGTCTAATGCACGTCTGAAGACGATACTTGGCGTAACGCCGCAGATGCAGTTAAAAGAAGGTATCCAAAAAACCTACCATGATTATGTAAACAGGGGAAAGCAGGAGAGTAATGAATAGAATCGAGAAGGGAAGCCTGCTCGTTTTAGCAATCATAGTTGCCTTCAATATCTTCTTCGGTCTGGGCAGTATACCGCTGCTCGATCCGGATGAACCTGTCTATGCTGAAACTGCGCGGGAGATGATTCAATTTAATGATTATCTTTCACCGCGCATTTATAATGAATATTGGTTCGATAAACCGCCTATGTATTACTGGCTTGTGGCTGGTTCGATGCATATTTTCGGCGACAGCGAGTTTGCCGCACGTTTTCCTGCGGCAGTGATGGCTTTTTTGACGGTAATAATGCTGTATTGTTCGGTGACCAGGCTTTTTAACGAAAAAGCCGGCTTTTGGTCAGCCCTTGTTTTAGCGACCTCTGTACAGTTTTTTTATCTTGGCAAAGCGGCAGTGACAGATACGACACTGGTGTTTTTTCTGACCGGAGCTTTATTATGTTATTTGCATAAAAAATACTGGCTGATGTATGTGTGTATGGCTTTGGCTACAGTAACCAAGGGCCCGATCGGCATAGTTTTTCCGGGTGCGATAATCTTTCTGCATATTCTCTGCACCGGACAGTGGCGCCTTATTTTAAAAATGCACTGTGTGCGGGGCCTGTTATTATATTTTTTGATTGCCGCACCGTGGTACTATTTAATGTATCAAGTGCATGGTATGGAATTTATCGATACCTTTTTAGGCTTTCATAATCTGACCCGATTTACAACGCCCGAGCATCCTACCAGAGTTTTATGGTGGTACTATTTCCCTGTTATAGTGCTGGGACTATTTCCCTGGACGGGCTTACTGCTGCAGTCTGTCAAAGCATCGATCGCAGACAGCCGGTCTGATGATCTGGGGAAAATGCTGTTCGTGAATATCTGGTGGCTTTTTGTACTGATATTTTTTACTGTATCCAAGACGAAACTGGTTTCCTATATTTTACCTATGTTTCCGGCGCTGGCGATCATGATCGGTTGGAATATTGCCAGAATGCAAAAAGAAAATTATGGTATCCGCTGGTCCTGGATTTTGGGCAGCGGAATAATGTTTTTGCTGTTGACAGTAGGGTGGGTCATCGGTGGTCAGCAACTGCCTGAAGTTGCTTTTGGCGGTATAGTGCTAGGCACAGTGACCTTTATTTTAGGGGTGAGTATCGTTTGGGCACTTTGGTATTATCGGGATATCAGTTTTGCTGCCTGGCTGCATGTAGTTACCGGTGTTTTGACGATGGTGATCGCATTTTCATTCCTTCTGCCAATGGTAGCTAACCGGTTTAGTGTTAAAGAGATCGCCAAAGTTTATCAGGACAGGTGTGATCAGCAGAAACCAGTTTATGTGGATAAGTTTTTAAGACCGGGATTTATGTATTATACAGGTGAGCCTGGCTTGGAAGTGAGACCTAAAAGTAATGATTTGGCAGCGGCTTTAAATGCTCCCGATACAAAATATATTTTGGTGCGTGGTTTGGAACTGCGCCGTTTAAAAGATCAGAATAAACTTCAACATTTGAATGAGATCACAGAACTTGGTGATATTTATTTGCTGGAAAAATATTAAAAATCAATAAAATATTTTAACGAACGTAAATTAAAACAACGTCGCTGAAAGCGACGTTGTTTTTTTATGTCCGTCGGGGTTTTGCGAACTGGTATCGCGTCAGCTAAGCATCGCGATCGCGTAGAGAGCGATGCAAAAGTAACAGCAAGACCGGAAAAAGTTTGATTCATTTATTTGTAAATGTCTTGCGGGGGGGGGACTCGTGTGGTATAATTCTAATTGAAATTATTTGAAACAAAAAAGTATTTTAAGGATAAAATGTAAAAATGAACCAAACGAAATTTAAAATACCTCAATACGATAAATATACAAATTATTTTTTGTCTGCACTTCTGTTTGTTATTGACTATCTGGCGATAGTTTTGGCTGAACAAAGTGCTTTTGTTTTACGTAACTGGCTGGTGAGTGACGGTGGAATATTACATATATCATGGCTGAATTTCTGGGTAGTTTTTCCATTTTTATATTTGCTTTTTATTAATGTAGAACAGCTTTATAATCGCCGCATGCAATTTTGGCAGGTGATCGAAAAAATCTTCTATGCCTCGCTATACGCCATTGTTGCGATTATCATCATTTTATATGTAGGCCAAATAGCTGCCTCTACGTCGAGGTTGTTTATAGTGCTTTTAGGGGCATTAAGCTTTCTTTATTTAACTTTTTTCCGTTATCTTACTAAAAAGACTTTAGCTAAACTGCAGTTGCTGCAGATACCCGTACTTATTATTGGCGCCGGCAAGACGGCTGAATTACTAGTACAGGGAATTATCAATGATGCCGGTATGGGTTATAAGGTCATCGGCTTACTGGAGGATAATTGTGTTAAAGCGGGTATTTTGAAACGGTTCACTGTTTTAGGTAAGTTTGCAGAGGCAGAAGCAGTTATTGAGAAGACAGGTGTACAGCATATTTTTATTGCCGCACCAGGAATGGAACAGGAAAAATTAACGCAGCTGATCTATAAAGTGCAGCCGCTGGTAAAAAATATGGGCATTATCCCTAATCTTGTTGGTATACCAATGGGTGGGATCGAAGTAGAAAGTCTTTTTAATGAAAAATTGATGTTACTGCGGCTAAAAAATAATCTGGCAAGGCCGTGGAACAGGTATTTAAAAACAATGTTCGATTTTGTGTTGACGTTAGTTGGTACTTTAGCAATATCGCCGATCTTGCTTTTTATAGCGATCTGGATCTATAAAGATTCTCCGGGGCCCGTAATATTCAAACATACGCGCATTGGCAAGAACGGCAAAGCGTTTCCCTGTTATAAATTCCGCAGTATGTGTGTAAATGCTAAAGCAAGGCTGGAAGAATTACTAAAAAATGACCCGGAAGCAAAAGCAGAATGGGAACGAGATTTTAAACTGAAAAATGATCCCAGGATCACCAAATCGGGAGCATTTTTGCGCAAAACAAGTTTGGATGAACTGCCGCAGATATTCAACGTCCTGAAAGGCGAAATGAGCCTGGTAGGGCCAAGACCTGTAATCCAGGAAGAACTGAAGCGTTACGGAGAATATGTCAACGACTATTTAATGGTCAAGCCAGGAATCACCGGTATGTGGCAGGTCAGCGGCCGCAGCGATATAGATTACCAGGAACGAGTGCTGCTCGACAGCTGGTATGTGCGTAACTGGAGCGTTTGGATCGATATAGTGATGCTGTTTAAAACATTTAAAGTAGTGCTGCTTCGAAAAGGTGCATATTAAAAGATCAGAAAGTTGGTAAAAGTGGTTATGTATGATTATCTGGTAGTTGGCAGTGGTTTGTTTGGCAGCGTTTTTGCATGTGAAGCTAAGAGACAAGGCAAGAAGGTACTTGTTGTAGATAAAAGACCGAACATTGCAGGTAATGTTTATACGCAGGAAATAGAAGGCATAAACGTGCATATGTATGGTGCGCATATTTTCCATACTAATTTAAAACATGTCTGGGAGTATGTTAATCAGTTTGCGGAGTTTAATCGTTTTACAAATTCCCCGGTAGCAAACTATCATGGCGAATTGTATTCGCTGCCTTTTAATATGTATACCTTTAATAAAATGTGGGGCGTGGTAACGCCCGAAGAAGCAGCATCCAAGATAGAAGAACAGAAAAGTAAAGCAGGTATAAAAGAACCGCAAAATTTAGAAGAGCAGGCAATTTCACTTGTTGGTACCGATATTTATGAAAAATTGATCAAAGGCTACACCGAAAAGCAATGGGGCAGGCCGTGTAATGAATTGCCGGCGTTTATTATCAAGAGACTGCCGGTACGCCTGACATTTGATAATAACTATTTTAATGCTCTGTATCAGGGAATCCCCATTGGTGGCTATACCAATATGGTAGTAAATATGCTGCAGGATATAGAAGTACAGCTTAATGTGGATTATTTAGAAAATAAAGCTGAATTAGATCAAGTTGCCACAAAAGTAGTATATACCGGACCGATAGATGCTTATTTTGACTATAAGCTGGGAGCGTTGGAATATCGCTCTGTCAGATTTGAGAATGAGATTTTGAATAAAGTGAACTTTCAGGGGAATGCTGCAGTGAACTATACAGATAATGAAACACCCTGGACACGGATCATAGAGCATAAATGGTTTGAATTTGGTAAAAATAAAAACGGTAATGATCTACCAAAAACTGTTATCAGCCGTGAATACAGCAGTGAATGGAATGTAGGCGATGAACCATACTATCCTGTAAATGATGAAAAGAACGGCAAATTATATGCAGAATATAATGTGCTGACAGAAAAGGAAAGTAAAGTCATTTTTGGCGGACGTTTGGGTGAATACAAATATTATGATATGGATGCAGTAATAGACAGTGCTTTAAAGCTTGTAGAAAAGGAATTAGAAAATGAGTGAACGGTTAGTTTGGTTAGATTCGCTCCGAGGATTTGCTATTTTTACAGTAGTGCTTGGGCATTGTATTGATGGTTACCTGGGTGCAAATATCTTTCCATCATACAATGTGCTTTTAAAGATCGCATATGATTTTATATATTCATTTCATATGCCACTGTTTTTCTGCATTAGTGGATTTGCATTTTATCTTTCTAAAACTTACAAAAAGTATAAGATAAAATTTTGGGATATAGTACTTTTATATTTATTCTGGAGTGTTTTTCAATGGTGTTTTAAAATTGTCTTAGCAAGCCATGTTAATAAGCCCCTTAATTTTGATGATTTGTTAAAAATATTTTATGTGCCAATGGTACCGTATTGGTATCTTTATGTACTGGCATGTTTATATTTAGTATTTTCAAAAATAGGAGTTCCTAAAATTAAACTTTCTCTTTTATGTATTACAGGAATACTTGGATTTATCATAAAGCATTACAGTATAGATTTAGGAATTATAAGTACAAGTGTTTACTATATGTATTTCTTTGCATTGGGGGGGCACTTATGCACAATGAATTTGCACAACCGTATTCAAAATAAGAATTTTATCATATGTGTAGCAATTTGTATTGTTAACTGTATATTGTATCTATATAAAGTGAATTTTACAACATCGATATTGTCGATAAACTCTATAATCGTAGCCAGTGCAGGAAGCATAGTTTGTTTTTACATTTTTTATAATTGGAAGATCGTTTATGAATCAAATATTTTAAAAATGTTTGGAGTATATTCGTTGCAAATATATGTTATTCATAGCTTTATTACTGCGGGCAGTCGAATAATATTCAAAATGCTGGAGATTATAAATTTACCGTTATATCTTTTAGTAGGGATGATATTTGGAATTTTTATACCAATAATTATAGGCAAATATTGTGCGCAAAATGAATTTTTAAATCTACCTTTTGCACCAATCAAAGGATTGAAAAAAGTGGGAGTTATAAAAAACTTATGAATATAAAAATACTTGTCGCTACCCATAAAAAATACTGGATGCCTGAAGATGATGTCTATGTACCCGTTCACGTAGGCATAGCAGGTAAAGCAGATTTAGGCTACGTGGGAGATGATACTGGCGATAATATTTCTGAAAAAAATGCTAATTACTGTGAACTTACAGGCCTTTATTGGGCGTGGAAGAATTTAACTTGTGATCATATCGGCCTGTGCCATTATAGGCGCTATTTTGCACATACGACAAGCAGCGGTGATACAGAAAAGAAGAAACTGGCGATACTGCAGAAGGAAGATTATGAAAAACTCTTAAAACAGTATGACGTTATTTTACCGAAGAAACGAAATTATTTTATAGAAACAGTGCGCAGCCAATATGAGCATGCACATAACAAAAATGATCTGGCGCTGACAGAGCAAATAGTAGCAGAATTTTACCCGGAATACAGTGAAGCGTTTAGTAAGGTTATGGGAAGAACCAAATTACATATTTTCAATATGTTCGTAATGAAAAAAGAAAAGTTTGATGAATACAGTCAGTGGTTATTTGATATTTTGTTTGAACTGGAAAAACGGATAGATATAAGTAATTATAATCAGTATGAGGCAAGAGTATTCGGCTTTTTAAGTGAGCGTTTGTTTAACGTGTGGTTAGAAAAACAGGTGTTGAATACAAAAGAAATCGATATTGTGTTTTTAGAAAAAGTAGACTGGTTTGATAAAGGTATTAAGTTCTTGCGAAGGAAGTTTAGAGGATTAGATTTATGAAAAAAATAAGCCTTGATGAAATGAAAAAAATAGAGTTGAATATGTTAATTGATTTTGCAAAATTCTGTGATGATAACAATTTTACATATTATTTATCTGGTGGAAGTTTATTAGGAGCAGTTAGGCATAAGGGCTTTATACCATGGGATGATGATATAGATATCATGATGCCACGAGAAGATTACAATAAGGCATTGAAAACATACAAAAGTGATATCTATGAAATTGATTCTATTATTGTGAATGAAAGTTCATATAATAGATATGCCAGAATAAATAATATTAACACTAAATTAGAAAGTAATTTGCGCAAAAATTTAGAAGAAAGTGTTTTTATTGATATATTTCCAATAGATGGATTGCCAGATAATAAATTTTTACAATATGGGATATTTTGTATTCAGCAACTTTTAATTGCATTTCATTTATCAACTATATTAAAATATACCGTTTCTAGCAGATATGAAGATAGGGAATCTGGTTTTTTTGCCTGGCGTAAATATTTTCGAACGTTCATAAAATTTTTCATGGTAGCAACAATTGGAAAAACTAACCCCAGTACATGGGCATTAATATTAAATAGAATCGCAAGCAAAGAATCTTTTTATAATCATGATTATGTAGCTATTTTAGTATCTGGACCACACTTCACTAAAGAAAGAATGCCTAAAAAGGTTTATGAAAGGAAAGTTCAAGTTGAATTTGAGGGGGTTAAATTTTGGGCACCTAGTGATTATGATTATTATTTAAAAAGATTATATGGAAAATACATGGAACTTCCTCCCTTGGATAAAAGAATATCACATCATGATTTTAAAGCCTATTGGAAAGAAGAGAACGAGATATGAACATTGCATTATTAACAGCAGGTGGTATTGGCAGCAGAATGCAGCAGGAAATACCAAAACAATTTCTGCATGTAGATAATAAACCAATAATTGTCTATACGCTTGAAGCTTTTCAAAATAATCCTAATATAGATGCAATAATAGTTGCTGTTTTAGAACGTTGGGAAGACATATTATGGGCGTATGCGAAACAGTTTAATATTACAAAAATGAAATGGGTCGTTGTTGGAGGTAAAACTGGGCAAGAATCAATTTTTAATTGTTTAAAAAAATTAGAAGAAGAAAGAATTGATTTAAATAGCAGTATTGTTATTCATGATGGTAACAGACCTTTGATTACACAAGATATAATTACAGACAGTTTAGCTACATACAATAAATATGGCTCTGCTGTTGCAGCTATTCCATGTGTAGAAGCTATTTTTAAAAGTACAAATAGTCAAAGTTCAGATGTTAGTATACCCAGAAATGAGCTTTTTCGTACACAAACTCCACATACATATTCTTTTAGGAAATTGTTGTGGGCACATGAAGAAGCTGAAAAAAGAAAGATTGAAAATACAGCTGCAACATGTGTGTTAATGAATTTATTGGGTGAAGAAATTTATTTTTCCTTAGGATCAGAAAAGAATCTTAAAATTACGACACTGGATGATTTAGACATTTTTAAAGCACTTATAAAAGAGGAAAAACATGTTTAGTCAAAATAAAATTTATCAAAAATCTCTGGAAGTATTCTCGGAGGATATAAATTGGGATATATATTCTAATAAAAAAATTTTGATTGTTGGTGCTACTGGTTTGATAGGAAGCTACCTGATTGATATGTTGATGTATGTAAATAAAAGACAAAACAAAAATATTGGAATAGTAGCAGTTGCACGTAGTGAAGCTTCTGTGAAAGAAAGATTTGAGGAATATCTTTGTAATAGAAATTTCAGATATATAATCGCAGACATAAATAATGGCTTTAATTATCAGGAAAAAGTCGATTATTTATTGCACTTAGCAAGTAATACACATCCACTGGCCTATGCCGAAAAACCTATCGAAACATTAATGACTAATATTCATGGCACATATAATTTACTTAATTATGCAAAAGATTTTTTGAATAAAAGATTGCTCTTTTTGTCAAGTGTAGAGATTTACGGACAGATGGAAAATAATATAACAGGCTATAAAGAAGAAGATTGTGGTTATATTGATTGTAATTCGTTAAGAGCATGTTACAACGAAGGTAAAAGAGCAGGTGAAGCTTTATGCCAGGCTTTTATTAAAGAGTATGATTTAGATATAGTTATTCCCAGGTTATGTAGAATTTATGGACCAACTATAAAGCTGGACGATAGTAAAGCTTTATCGCAATTTTTAAAAAAAGCCATTAAAAAAGAAAATATTGTTTTAAAAAGCCCAGGCGAGCAATATTTTTCTTACTTATATGTTGGAGATGCGGTTACTGCACTTTTGCATTTACTAGAATTTGGAATAATGGGAGAAGCATATAACGTTGCAGATCAAAAATCAAATATAAAATTAAAAGATTTAGCTAAAATGATAGCCGATCATGTTGGTGTTGATGTAAGTTTTGAAATTGCAGATGAAATTGAGCAAACTGGATATTCCAAAGCAAGTAATGCAATATTGGATACTAAAAAAATAAACAGGCTTTCTTGGAAGGCAAAATACTCAATAAATGATGGTGTCAAAGAAGTTATTAATATTTATCAAGTTTAAAATAGTGGAGAATTTGTAAATATGAGTATGGCAAGTAAAAATAAAATATTGATAGTTCTACAAGGTATATTATGGCATTTTAAGTCAAAAAATAAGTTTAAAAAAGATAAACATAAAAATATTTTAATTATTCTTGAACTTCCAGGAATTGGCGATGCTGTATTACAGATCAACGTTTTGTATCATTTAAGTAGAGTTATGAAAGATCAAAGTGACTATAAATTATATATTGCTGGAAGTAAAATTACTTGTAATTTTCTCGAAAATATAAAGAGTACGTTTGATATAGAATTAGTCGAAGTAGATTTTTCATTTGAAAACAGAAGTAATTTTTCTATATTTAAAGATAATTATTTGAAACTTAATAGTAGATATTATTGTTATATAATTTCGTTTGATAATTTAAGTTCCTATACTAAGGCTTTAATTATTGGACTTGAATATGGTGGAATAGTTTTTAGTGAAGATCAAATTACAAAAAAATACTTATCTAAAGATTTTATTCTTAGATTACTACTTAAAAATATTAATTTGATAAAAACTAATTACTCAACACAATTATTAACGCATAAGTTACTTGTTTATAAAAATATTTTAAATTTTTTCTTGAAATGTGTAAATAAGGATTTGTTTGTTAATAAATATGAAGAATATAAGATTCCTATATTGGTTCAAACAATCAAAATTGAAGATAATTATTGTATCCTCAGTGCTGGGATAGCCCAAGGTCATGATTATCCCTATAGAAGTTGGAATATAGAAAAATTTGCAGCTGTAGCAAATTTTATTTTAGAAAATACAGATTTAACAATTTGCTTAGTTGGAACTAAAGATGATGAAGTGGCTAATTCGGAACTTTATAATATGATAAAAATGAAAAACAGAGTTATTGATTTGACAACAAAAACATCTTTTGCTGAATGGGTCGAAGTTTTGCGTAATGCAGAATTTGTTTTTGGAAATGATAGTGGTTATATACATTTGGCTTCTATGTTAAGAACGAAAAGTTTTGTTATAGCAGGTTTTTGGAATTATGGAAGATTTTTACCCTATAGTGATGATGTTGAAGTGTGCGCAAAACCGATAGATATAAGAACAGATAAACCCAAGTGTGCATTATGCAATTTTATTAAACATAAATGTATAGAAAAAGTAGAATGTGATAAAAAAGTTATTAAAGATGGTATTTATAAGTGTATAGATGATATTACTGCAGAAATGGCGATAGAAGCTGTAAAAAGCTATTATATTGGCCAAAAGGGATGAAAGCTTATGAATATTGATAATAAAGAAAATAATGATTTAATAAGTGTTATTGTTCCTGTGTATAATGTTGCTGCTTATTTAAGAAAGTGTTTAGATTCTATAGTTGGTCAAACATATAAAAATTTAGAAATAATTTTAGTCGATGATGGAAGCACTGATGGAAGTGGAAGTATTTGCGATGAATATGCTAAAGAAGATCGTAGAATAAAAGTTATACATAAAGACAATGGTGGAGTAAGTTCTGCACGAAATATCGGTATTTATAATGTTGAAGGTAAATATATTTTATTTGTAGATGCAGATGATATTGTTAACGAAAGATATGTAGAAATTTTATATACTGAGTTACTAAAACATAAAGTGGATATTGTATTTTGTGGCATAAAAAGTATATATGTTAAATCGAGAGAAGAAATAAGCATAGGAGTGGAAAAAGAGTTTCAAGGAAATATAAACAAGGATTTTATAAAATTTTACAGAGAAAATTTATTTCTTATAACAGCTGCACCTTCTGCTAAAATTTATAAAACTAATATAATAAAAAGTAATGAGCTAAAGTTTGACGAATCGTATAATAATGGTGAAGATTATTTGTTTAATTTGCAATATTATTCTTTTATTAAACTATTCTACGTTTCTCTAGACGTTTTATATCATTATTATCATTATGGTAGAGGTAGCGCAGTTGAAATATTTTCTGAAAAAAGGTGGAGTGATGAATTTAGAGCGCTATCTTTTTTAAGACAATGGTTAGAAGAGAGGAAAATAGCAGGAAGATACTTTATTATGACTACTAGAATAGTAGATATAGTTAGAATGTTTTTTGGAGATAAAACAAATAGATCTATCTGTAAAAAGTATTATGAATATAAAGAATTATGTAAAAAAGTAAATGAATACATTGATTACGAATATGAAGATGAATGCAAAGTAAAGCATTATTTTATTTTAATGACTATAAAAAATAAATGGTATCTACCATCATTTACATACTACTATATAAAATATTTGAGTAAAAAATAAATTTTAAAATTTTGATTGGAATATAGATATGAAAAATAACTATAAAAATATATTATTTTTTTTAATTTGTTTTTTTCTGATTTTCAATAACATACCCAAAATAATACAAATGAATTTCTGGGGGGGACCTATAGGAAATAAATTAGTATTTTATCCTTTGATAGTTGGATTTATTTATACGGGATATTGCCATTATAAATATAGAAATGTGTTAGTTTATTTTAATAGGTTTCTTAAATTTTGTAGTTTATATATTGTAGCAGCGATGCTGTCGTTGATAGTTGGATTATACACTTATCCTTATTATGACCTGGTGCTCAACGGCCCTATTGGTCAAATAGAAAAACTCCCTCACGTACTTGCTTTTTTTGCAAGCCACGGTATAGTTGTTGATCAAAAATTTGCTTTGGGTGCGTGGATGATAGCTCGTCAAGTAAAAGGTGTTTTTTTAGAAACATTTTGGTGTTTTGGCGGTGCTTATATGATTTTTTGTTGGTACTATAATAACTGGGAAACTGCTGTAAAAATTATTGCTAAAAGTATTTTTACATGTTTAGTTGTAATTTCTGTTTATAGTATAATAGAAATGTTTTATCTTGCAGGAAATGAAAATGCTAAAAATTTGCTTGTGGTTCTTACACCATATTTCCATTCTGTTAAAAATGATGGAACATGGTGGCCGCCGCTTCTATGGAGGGGTCAATTACGTTCTGTTTTTGCAGAACCTTCATATTTGGGAATATATAGTGCCTTTGCAATGCCATTTTTATGGAATAGTTTTACTAAAATTAGAACAGACAAGTCTAAATATTTATATTGTATAGTTTTTATCTTATTAAGTTTCTTTATTTTTCTAACTAAAGCGCGAACTGCCGTTGCGTTATTTGCTGGAGAACTTTTTTTATTAATAATTTTTACGATTTATCTGCGAGAAAAGCTTTTCTTTAAGCGTACTTTTACAATTATGATCTGTTCTATACTTGCTTTTTGGGGTGCTAACTATTTTATAAATAATTGTATGATAATCTCAAATATTACTGCTGCTTCTGACTTGCTTGAACAAACAGATAAATATTTTTCAGAAAACTTTACTTCCTTAGCAAGTAATAATAAGAGAAGTAATGGTGCAAGATATTCTATTATTTTAGCAGACTTAAAAATTGGTTTGGACAATCCTGTTTTAGGAGTGGGTGGTAATTTAAGAAATGCCTATATACCGCATTATTTACCTGAGATGGGTAAAAATAATAGTGAAGTAAAAATGTGGCTAACGAATCAAAGCGAAAAAGGCGTATTGCGATCAGGCTTTCCGCGATTAGGAGAATACACTGTACGATTTGCAGAAAATGGTGTTGCAGGACTTTTTTTATTTTTTATGCCATCAATATTTCTAATTTTGAATTTATATAGAAGAATAAAGAAATATCCAATGCTTTTATCTGGAGAAAAATATAATTACATATTTTTTAGTATCGCTTTCATTGGTGTTTTGATATCTGGTATAGGTGATAATTTGAATCTTACATATTGTTACTGGCTGTTATTGGGGTTAGGGTATGCAATGTGCTTTAGTGATGTTGGAGTTAAGCAAGATAAATGCGCATAGAACAGGCAAGTAAAAATATCAAATATTCTACAATTGCATATGTAATAAATAACCTGCTGAAGTTTGTGGTGCGTCTTGTTTTTGTTCGCTCGCTGCCCATAGAGTATTTAGGCATAAATGGTTTATTTACTAATTTGCTGGCCATGTTATCGTTAGCAGAGTTAGGCGTTGGCCCGGCGATTGTTTATAGTTTGTATAAGCCGCTGGCGGAAAATGATACAGCAACCGTGAATGCTTTGATGAAGCTGTTCCAAAAAGCGTATACCGTCATTGGCATTTTTATTATCGTTGCCGGCATTTGTGCACTGCCGTGGTTGGACTGGTTTATCAAAGGAAATGCTGTTGCTGATATACAATGGTTCTATATAATTTTTTTGCTGAATACTGGTGTTAGTTATTTTTATTCATATAAACGTAATTTATTGATTGCCGATCAAAAGCAGTATATTAACAGTATTTATCAAAGCTGTGGTCAGATTGTGCTGGCAGTACTGCAAATTGTTGTGTTGCTTGTATATCCAAGTTATTGGCTATATATTGTTTTGATGCTACTCGTAACAATTGGTGAAAATTTTGCGGTAGCTAAAAAAGCTGACCAGGTTTATCCTTTTTTGCAAGATAAAGAAGTGAAAAAATTGGATAGCGGCATTAAGAATACTATTATCAAAAATGTTAAGGCTATGGTCGCGCATAAAATAGGTGGCATGGCAGTCTTTTCAACCTCTAATCTGATTTTATCCAAATTCGTTGGACTGGCGGCTGTAGGCTTATACAGTAATTATTATCTGGTTATCAGTGCAGTCAACAGCTTTGCCAGTCAGTTTTTCGCTTCAATAACGGCAAGTATTGGTAATCTGCTTGCCTTGGAAAGTGGAGATAAGAAAAATAAAATTTTTCAGGTTATGGAGTTTACTGTTGCCTGGCAGGCGATGATTGTCAGCTGTGGTTTTTATGTGCTTTTCAATCCACTTATAGAACTGTGGTTAGGCAAACGTTTTTTGTTTGAGAGTATTATTGTGGATTGTTTAATAGTGAATTTTTATTTGATGTATATGCGTAAAGCTGTGAGTACTTTTAAAGATGCCAGCGGTTTATATTGGAATGACCGTTATAAGCCGCTGGCAGAAGCAATAATAAATCTTGTTGCTTCTGTGTATCTTACTATTCATTACGGCATTATTGGCGTTATCTGGGGCGGCATCATCAGTACCTTGCTGACTTGTTTTTGGGTGGAGCCGTATGTTTTATTCAGAAACAGTATTGAGATCAAACTGAAAGACTATTTTAAGGATTATTTTAAATATACCGCTGTGACTTTGCTGATAGCTGTTTTCAGCAAGTGGCTGTATAGTAAGTTGTTCAGTGAAGTTACCATCGTTAACTTTGTACTTGGTGTGGTTTTATGTTTAGTTATTACTAATGTGGTGTGGATAGTTATTTTCAGGAAGCGTGAGGAAATGGCCTATCTGCGCAAAGTTGCCAGGGATAAATTTGGCATGAAATTTTTGTAGTTTTACATTGAACGTATTAAGTGTTGTGAAAGTGGACGTAAGTATTAGGAAAGATACTGATTTTGAATAAAGGAAGAATTTACGATGTATATCAAACGTCATTTGGAGACGACAATCGAAAAGCTGAGCAGTTGTTTTAAGGTGCTGCTGGTTACGGGGCCGCGGCAGGTAGGCAAGACTACTTTACTGCGCAGGCTTGCTACGGCTGAACGCACTTATGTGACTATGGACGACATCAACGTGCGCAGCCTGGCGATGACAGAGCCGGCGCTCTTTCTGCAGCGTTATAAGCCGCCGCTTTTGATCGACGAGATCCAGATGGCGCCGAAGCTATTGCCGTATATAAAAATGTATGTTGATGAACAGGGTAGGAACGGTGATTTTTGGCTGACCGGGTCGCAGGCCTTTGAGCTGATGAACGGAGTCAGTGAAAGTCTGACCGGCAGGATTGCCGTCGTTAATTTATTGGGTTTGAGTTATGGTGAATTGCTTGCCCGTCCTGCTGCGACATTTGTGCCGGAAACTGAATTTTTGCTGCATCGGGCTCAGGATTCGCTACTGCTGCCGATGAGCGATCTGTTTGAGCGGATCTGGCAGGGCAGTATGCCTGCTTTGAATAATGCTTCTGAGCAGGATTGGAATTGCTATTATTCGTCTTATGTGCAGACTTTTTTGCAGCGTGATGTGAAAGAGCTGGCACAGGTAAATGATGAATTGCAATTTTACAGGTTTTTATGTGCCGCTGCCAGCTATACTGGCAGTATGCTAAATTATGCAGCTTTGGCTAAAGAGGTGGAGATTACGCCGCCGACAGCCAAGCAGTGGTTAAAGGTTTTGGCTGCCGCAGGGCTGGTGTATTTTCTGGAACCGTTTGCACATCCTAATTTAAAGTATGCTGTCAAAGCGCCGAAGCTTTATTTTACTGATACGGGACTTGCTGCTTATTTGCTGCGCTGGAGCAGTGCGGCGACTTTGGAAGCGGGAGCGATGGCGTCTAATTTTTTTGAGACCTGGGTAGTGAACGAGATTTATAAAAGCTTTATTAACTGCGGTCAGGTGCCGCCGCTCAGTTATTTCCGTGATTTTAATACAAAAGAAATCGAATTGCTGATTGAGACAGATGGATGTGTATATCCGCTGGCAATTCGTAAAAGTGCCCAGCCTGCTCGTGAAATCAAAAAGTTTGAAATTTTGAAACCGGTTACAGAAGGTGAAAGACCAATGATAATCGGTAACGGCGGTGTTATTTGCCTGGCGAGTGATTTACTGCCTGTCGATGCTAAAAACTGGTATATACCTGTGGGGTTATTGTAAAAGTAAAGCGGACTGCCTTTAAAGGCGGTCCGCTTTACTTTTACATACTTATTTAGTATATTTTTTGATAAATCTGGCGATACGTTTCAGTGCTTCCCGCAGATTGTCCTCGCTGTAGGCATAGGAGCAGCGGATAAAGCCTTCTCCGCTGGCGCCGAAGGAGCTGCCGGGAATAACAAGTACTTCTTCTTCAGCAAGCAGTTTTTCCACAAATCCCATACTTGTAAGTCCGGTCTGTTGAATGCAGGGGAACACGTAGAAGGCTCCTTCTGGTTCATAGAGGGGCAGGCCGATCTCTTTAAAGCCGTCAATCATGATCTGGCGGCGTTTTTCGTATTCGGTGACCATAGCCTGCATATCTTTTTCGCAGTATTTAAGTGCGGCGATCGCACCATATTGGGCCGTGATATTGGCGCAGAGGACTACATTTTGATGGAGCAGGTTTGCTGCCTGGACGAATGCGGCCGGAGCGGTAAAGTAACCGAGACGCAGTCCGGTCATGGCATATGCTTTGGAGAAACCGTTTAAAACCACGGTACGGTCTTTAAATTCAGGGAAAGCAGTAAACATGGTGTGCTTTTTGCCGCCGTAAGTTAGGTGGGCATAAAGTTCGTCGGAAATGATCATAAGGTCATGTTTTACGGCCCAGTCACCAATGGCTTTGATCTGTTCTTTACTCATGATAGCGCCGGTAGGGTTGTTGGGATAACCCAGCAGGATAGCGCGGGTTTTATCGGTCACAGCTTTTTCCAGGTCTGTTATAGCTGGTACGAAGCCGTTTTCTAATTTTGTTTCTACTGGCACTGGTTTGCCGCCTGCTAAAATGATGCAGGCTTTATTGGCAACGTAGCATGGTTCAGGAATAATGATCTCGCCGCCCGGCACCATGATCGTGCGGATAACGACGTCTAAGGCTTCGCTGACGCCTACAGTGACCATGATTTCAGTTTTAGGGTCATATTGCACGCCGTAATTTTTGAGGGTATCAGCGGCGATCGCTTCGCGCAGCTCCAGCATTCCCAGAGTAGAGGTGTAGTTGCTTTTACCTGCTTTCAGGCTGTCGATGCAGGCTTCGCGCACTTTATCCGGAATATCGAAATCAGGCTCGCCGACGCTGAGCGGCACAATGTCAGGGTTGTTGGCTGTGATTTCCAGAAATTTTGCCAATCCGGACGGCGGAAGGGCTTTAATAAAGGGGGAGATCATTTTGTCGATGTTGAAGCTCATGGAAGTCATTCCACCTTTCATATATAATACTAATAATAAACAAACTCAATCTAACACATCTGCATATCGCTTGCAAGTTTAATTGTTAAAATATTTTGTATACATGTTAAGTGTAAAGGATTAAACAGGTTTTGCAGTTATTTATTAAGAAAAACTTGTGCAGAGGGCGTAACTATGATATAATATCACACGGTGTAAAAATACACACGCAGAATGATCGCCCGCTGTCCGCTTGCGGTGAGGGTTAGAGACGATTTCTGCGGAGGAAAAAACAGGAGGCAAATAAAAATGGCTATTATTTCCATGAAACAATTACTTGAAGCTGGTGTTCATTTCGGTCACCAAACCCGTCGCTGGAACCCTAAGATGGCTCCGTACATTTTCACTGAAAGAAACGGCATCTACATCATCGACCTGCAAAAAACCGTTAAAAAAGTTGAAGAATGCTACAATTTCCTGCGCGATGTTGCTGCCCGCGGCGAAAACATTTTGTTCGTAGGCACTAAAAAACAGGCTCAGGAAGCTATGCGTGAAGAAGCTTTACGCTGCAACATGTTCTATGTCAACGAACGTTGGCTGGGCGGTATGCTGACTAACTTCAAAACTATCCAGACCCGTATCAGCCGTCTGCGTAAACTGGAAGCTATGGAAGCTGACGGAACTTTCGACGTACTGACTAAAAAAGAAGTGCTTGGTCTCCGTCATGAGATGGAAAAACTGAACAAATATCTTGGCGGTATCAAAGACATGAAAAAATTGCCGGGCGCGCTCTTTATTGTTGACCCCCGCAAAGAAAATATTGCTGTGCTCGAAGCACGCAAACTGAACATTCCTATCGTTGCTACTGTTGACACCAACTGCGATCCTGACGTTATCGATCATGTGATCCCGGCTAACGATGACGCTATCCGCGCTGTAAAACTTCTGACTGCCAAAATGGCTGACGCTGTTTTGGAAGGCCGTCAGGGTATGCAGATGGAAGAAGCTGCCGCAGCTGAAGAAGTTGCTGCTGAAGACGCTGAATAATAATCAAATACTGGAGGACGAATAAATGGCTGAAATTACTGCTGCATTAGTAAAAGAACTGCGCGAACGTACTGGCGCAGGTATGATGGACTGCAAAAAAGCTTTGAGCGCAACCGATGGCGATCTTGAAAAAGCGATCGACTTCCTGCGTGAAAAAGGCCTGGCTGCTGCCGCTAAAAAAGCTGGCCGTGTAGCTGCTGAAGGTTTAGTTGAAGCTTATATCCATGGCGGCGGACGTATCGGCGTTTTGGTAGAAGTCAACTGCGAAACTGACTTTGTTGCTAAAACTGATGCTTTCAAAGAATTGGTAAAAGACATTGCTATGCACATTGCTGCAACCAATCCGTCTTACCTCAAACGCGAAGAAGTTCCTACTGCTGAGCTTGAGCATGAACAGGCTGTTTTGGCTGAACAGGCTCGCAACGAAGGCAAACCTGAAAAAATCATTGAAAAAATGGTTGCAGGCCGTATCGAAAAATACTACAAAGAAGTATGCCTGATGGAACAGCCTTTCGTTAAAGATCCCGATAAAACTATTTCTGATCTGATCACCGAATCCATTGCAAAAATCGGTGAGAACATCTCTATCCGCCGTTTCTCCCGTTATCAATTGGGCGAAGGCATTGAGAAAAAAGAAGAAAACTTTGCAGAAGAAGTTATGTCTTTTGTAAAATAATGAGAAACCGCATAAGAGAACACTTCGGTGTTCTCTTATTTTTTGCCCGAATGGCTGTAATTCACAAAAAACTCAAGGTAAAAAAGAGGAAATATTGGTACAATGTAGAATATGAAATAGGATATAGAGTTGCAGAAAATAGGAGGTCGTGGAAGTGGCGGAGAAATCAAAGTACAAGCGTGTCATTTTAAAATTGAGCGGTGAAGCTTTAGCAGGTGATAAAGGGTTTGGTATTGACCCGGAAACAGTTGAATCCATTGCTTCACAAATCAAAGATGTTACGGAATGTGGTTTAGAAGTCGCTATTGTCAACGGCGGTGGCAACATCTGGCGTGGCTTATCGGGAAGCTCGAAAGGTATGGACCGCGCTACTGCAGATTATATGGGGATGCTGGCTACAGTTATCAATTCTTTGGCGCTGCAGGATGCTTTGGAAACTTTAGGAGTTCCGACCCGTGTACAGACAGCGATCGAGATGCGGCAGATCGCGGAAACGTATATTCGCAGACGTGCGATACGTCATATGGAAAAAGAGCGTGTAGTTATTTTTGCCGCTGGTACAGGTAATCCTTACTTTTCAACAGATACCACGGCTGCTTTGAGAGCGGCTGAGGTGGAAGCCGATGCGATTTTAATGGCTAAAAAGGGCGTTAACGGTGTTTATGATTGCGATCCGGCTAAAAATAAAGATGCGGTAATGTTTGAGAAGCTTGATTATCTTGAAGTTATTCAAAGGAAATTGAGCGTAATGGATTCTACGGCGATCAGCCTGTGCATGGATAATAAAATTCCTATCGTAGTATTTAATATTGATAAACCGGGTAACATTTTGCGTGCTGCCTTAGGCGAAGAGATCGGTACCCTGGTGGGAGGGAAATAATCATGGCAACAGTAAAAGAAATTATTGAATTAGCAGAAGGTAAAATGCACAAAACTACTGACGTATTGCGCGTCGATCTTGCTTCCGTTCGTGCGGGACGTGCTACTCCGGCCTTGCTGGAAAAGGTTATGGTGGATTACTACGGCACGCCGACACCTGTCAACCAGGTGGCAAGCGTTACGGTCCCGGAACCGCGAATGATCATCATTCAGCCCTGGGAGAAAAATCTTCTGAAAGATATTGAAAGAGCGATCATGAAATCTGACTTGGGCCTGAACCCTAACAGCGATGGTTCTGTGATCCGTTTAAATCTGCCTCAGCTGACGGAAGAGCGCCGTAAGGAGATCGTCAAAACTGTGCATAAAAAATCTGAAGATGCACGTGTTGTCATACGTAACCTGCGACGTGACGCTAACGATGCTGTGAAAAAAGCTGAAAAAGCCAAAGAGATCACTGAGGATGAAGCTAAAAAAGGTACTGAAGATATTCAGAAGATGACGGATAAGATCATCAAGGAAATCGACACTATCATGGCCAATAAAGAGAAAGAAGTTATGGAGATCTGATGCTGATACCTGATGTGTTGGCGCTGCCTTTGGCAGAAGCTATTGCCAGACTGGAAGCTGCCGGGATCGGATATACGGTTGCAGTTACGCAGCCGCCGCGCCGGCAAAACGAAGTTATGGCGGAGAAGATAGCTGTTGAATATGTAGTTAGGCAGAGTTTGCTGTCTGACAATAAAGTAGCTCTTGTAACAGTAAAAAGATACAGAAAGGAGGTGCTGGAGAATGGCATTGTCAATCAATAGAGAAGAATGTATCGGTTGCGGTTCCTGCGCTTCTACCTGCCCCGTAGGTGCTATCAAAGAAGCTGACGGTAAATATGAAATCGGTGAAGAGTGTGTTGAATGCGGCGCTTGCGCTGGTGTTTGCCCTGTAGGTGCTATTAAACAACCTTGATTTTAAGTTTTTAGGACTGCAAGGCCCCCTCTCAGAGGGGGTCTGTCAGTTTTATTTATCCCAGGGAAGGGTTGGTGTGCTTGTGTTTAACAGCTTGTTCAAAATCAAGAAGAATACAAACCCCGACGTAAATATCGATATTGACGGCATCGATTTAGACAACGTGCCGCAGCATATAGCAATTATTATGGACGGTAACGGCCGCTGGGCCAAAGCGCAGGGAAAAGTGCGGACCTTTGGACACCAGGCTGGAGCTGAAACCTTAAAAACTATTGTCAAAACTGCCGATAAGATCGGCGTTAAAGTTATCAGTGCTTATGCTTTTTCAACAGAAAACTGGAAACGGCCTGTTACAGAGGTCAGTTTCATTATGGAGCTGTTAAGCCGTTATCTGACCAGTGAGATCGAAGAATTTAATCAAAACAATGTTCAGGTTCGTTTTATGGGCTCGCGTGAGGGTTTACCGGAAGTTGTAAAACAGAAAATGGATCATGCTGTAGCAGCAACTAAAAACAATACCGGTATTATTTTAAACTTGGCAATAAACTACGGCGGTCAGGCTGAAATCCTGCAGGCAATACAGCGTATTGCGGCAGATACAGAAAAAGGCCTGCTGAAGGTAGAAGATATACAGGCAGGAACTTTTGAAAATTATCTCTATACGGCAGGGCTGCCGGCGCCTGACCTTTTGATCAGACCGGGCGGAGACAACCGTATCAGTAATTTTATGCTGTGGCAAATTGCCTATGCGGAAATTTGGACTACGGATGCATATTGGCCTGCTTTTACTCCTGAGATGTTTTTGCAGGCGATCAGGGAATATCAGGGGCGCGAACGCCGTTTCGGCGGGTTGGTGACAAAATAAATTAAGCAGGTGCAAAGATATGTTGACTCGTATTTTGACAGGGTTGGTAGGTATTCCGATAGTAGTCTGGCTGCTGCACAGCGGCGGTATGCTTTTTAATGCCGCAGTATTTGTGCTGGCGGCTATCGGCTGGCTGGAATTTTATAATATGGCTAAGAACAAAGGCTATAATGTTTTTTATTTTTCCTCCGGTATCATGACTTTGGTGCTGGTAGGCAGTTTGATGTATCTGGATGATTCTATTTATACCTTGTATTCACTGCCGCTCTTTTTGGTCGTAACGATCATTGCCATTTTGCTGGAGGGCTTACATAAGCACTGCAAGGGCAACTTGGTCGAGAACGTAGGTTTATCGGTGATGGCGGTTTTGTATATCGGCATCCTGTTTTTCCACTTTGGCCTGCTGCGGCAGCTGCCTTTTAAACCGGTAGTTCTGGGGTCGTTTGTTTTAGAAGGCGGCGAATGTTTTTTCTGGCTGATCATGCTTGGAACCTGGGCCAGTGATACTTTTGCCTATTTTGTCGGCTGTGCGGTCGGCAAACGCAAATTATGCCCCAATGTCAGCCCTAATAAATCTGTAGAAGGCGCCGTGGCCGGATTTATCGGCTGTCTGGCCGTAATGGTTTATCTGGGAGTGCAGGTGTTGGATATGGCCGTATTACAGGCGGCTGCTTTAGGCTTATGTGTAGCTGTTTTTGCACCGCTGGGGGATTTGGTAGAGTCTATTTTGAAGCGTTCTTTTGGCGTTAAAGATTCAGGTAAGATCTTTCCGGGACATGGCGGAGTTTTAGACCGCTGTGACAGCTTGCTGTTTGCTATACCGCTTGGTTATTATGTTTTGGTGTTTTCGGTTTTACTGACTAGAACACATTGATTATATGATTCGGAGGCTTGAAAATGAAAAACATTTCTGTGCTTGGCAGTACCGGGTCCATTGGTAAACAGACGTTAGAGGTTGCGGCTGCCAATCCTGATAAAATAAAAATCAGAGCGCTGGCCGCGCATACAAGTGATGTTTTATTAGAAGAGCAGATCAATCTTTTTCAGCCTGATATTGCGGCGTTGTCGGATGAAGCTGCTGCAGCGAGACTGAAAAAACGCTATACCGGCAAGACGAAAATCCTGGCTGGCGAAGCTGGTCTGCTGGAAGCTGCTACTTTCAGCGAAGTCGATACTGTTTTAGCTTCAATGGTTGGTTATGCAGGCCTGCGTCCTACACTGGCCGCTATTGAATATGGCAAAAACATTGCTTTGGCTAATAAGGAAACGCTGGTTGCTGCTGGCAGTATCGTTATGGATGCTGTAGCCAGGCATAAGGTCAGTTTATTGCCGGTCGACAGTGAGCACAGCGCTATTTTCCAGGCTTTGGCAGGCGGTAAACATCAGGAAGTCAAACGTTTACTGATCACTGCTTCGGGCGGACCTTTTCGCGGCAGAAGCAAAGCCGAGCTTGCAGATGTGACCTTAGAACAGTGCCTGAAACATCCTAACTGGAGTATGGGCAGAAAAATAACAGTTGATTCTTCTACTCTTGCTAATAAAGGGTTGGAAGTGATCGAGGCGCATTGGCTTTTTGCTATGCCTTATGAAAAAATCGATGTGGTGGTGCATCCGCAAAGTGTGATCCATTCTCTGGTGGAATATCAGGATGGTTCGGTTTTGGCGCAGCTGGGGCTGCCTGATATGCGGCTGCCGATCCAGTACGCTTTTTCTTATCCCGAGCGTTTTGCTAATGCTTTCGGGCAGCTGGATCTGGTTAAAGCGGGGCAGCTGACGTTTGAAGCGCCTGACCTGGAAGCCTTCCCGGCACTGAAGCTGGCGATCGAATGCGGCAAAGCCGGCGGTACCTTGCCCTGTGCTTTCAATGCTGCTAATGAAGAAGCTGTGTACGCATTTTTAGATAATAAGATAAAATATCTTGATATTCCGCTGACTATCGAAAAAATCGTTGCCGGACATCAGAATATATTGCAGCCTGCTATTGAGGATATCGAGCAGACAGATGCTGAAACTCGCAGGCTGACCAGAGAAATCTTACAAAACTTGTAATGAGAGGGGGAACTCGGACATGACAACTATTTTAGCGGCTATTTTTGTTTTTGGTGTTTTGATCACCGTACATGAATTTGGCCACTTTATTACGGCGAAGATGACAGGCATGCGCGTGGACGAGTTTGCCATTGGTTTCGGGCCTAACATTTTTCAGAAAAAAGTTGGGGAAACCTTATATAGCTTAAGGATCATCCCTTTAGGCGGATATAATAAAATAGCCGGGATGGACCCGGATGAGCCTGCTACTGAGGATTCGTTCAAATCAAAATCCATTCCCGCCAGAATGCTGGTCATTTTGGCAGGTTCACTGATGAATTTTCTGCTGCCGGTAATTTTATTTTTCAGTATTTTTATGATCAACGGTATTCAAAAACCGGTCGATCAGCCTGTTTTAGGTACGATCATGGCAGATAAAGCGGCGGCAAAAGCCGGGCTGCAGGTTGGTGACAGGATCATTTCCATCAATGGTGAGAAGATCGTTACCTGGAATGATCTGGTTGTTACTTTGCAGAAGTATCCAGATAAAGAGATCACGGTTACAGCAGAGCATCAGGGTGAAGTGAAAAACTATCAAATGGTGCCGGCTTATGACGCGCAGTACGGCAGGCCGTTGATCGGTATATCGCCCAAATACGAGCATTATCAGCCCGGCGTAGCGGAAGCTGCTGCTATGGGTGCCGGTTATACCAAGCATATTATTTTTGCAATGATTGATGGCTTACAGAAAATCATTACCGGGGCTGCTCCTGCCGATGTTGCCGGACCTATCGGCGTGGCGAAGATGGCAGGCGAGATGGCGCATCAGGGTATGCTGCCGCTCCTCAATTTTATTGCGTTTCTGAGTATCAATTTAGGTGTGATCAATTTATTGCCATTACCGGCTTTGGACGGCGGGCATTTTGTTTTGCTGCTCTTGGAAGCGGTACGCGGCAAGCCTTTAGGCGCACGTGCGACCAATGCCATTCAGATGGTGGGTGTGGCGATCATTCTCAGCATTACTGTTTTGGCGGTGTTTAACGACATCAGCCGATAGAATAAAGAGGTGTCTTTATGAAGCGCAGAATAACCAGACAATTACAGTTAGGATCGGTATTTATTGGCGGCGATGCTCCTGTTTTAGTACAGTCGATGACGAATACGCGCACAGATGACGCTGCTGCTACCTTGAAACAGATCAGGGAGCTGGCGGCAGCCGGTTGTGATATTATTCGTTGCGCGGTGCCTGATATGGCCGCAGCGCAGGCTTTGCGGGAAATAACTGCCCAAAGTCCGATCCCGGTAATAGCTGATATTCATTTTGATTACAAACTTGCTTTGGCGGCTATAGAAGCAGGTGTCAACGGACTGCGTTTAAATCCTGGCAATATCGGCGGCAGGGAAAAGGTGGAAGCGGTAGTTGCTGCAGCCAGAGTGAAAAATATACCTATCCGCATCGGTGTTAATGCTGGTTCTCTGCCAAAGGATTTATTGGAAAAATATGGGCATCCAACAGCAGAAGCATTGGTAGAAGCGGCCTGGCGGCATATCCGTATTTTAGAAGAGCTGGATTACCGTAATATCAAGATTTCTTTAAAAGCACATGACGTACCGTTAACGATTGCGGCTTACAGACTTTTGGCTGCTCAATGTGATTATCCGCTGCATGTGGGGATCACTGAGGCCGGCACTGTCAATTCAGGTATCATCAAATCGGCAGTCGGCATAGGTACGCTGCTGGCGGAGGGGATCGGCGATACGATCCGTGTTTCGCTCACTGGTGATCCTGTTAATGAAGTGAAGGTCGCCTACAATATTTTAAAAGCGCTGGGACTTAGAGAATATGGCCCAACTTTGATTTCCTGCCCGACCTGCGGCAGGACCAGAATCAATCTGGAGAAGCTTGCTTTAGAGGTCGAACGCCGTTTAGACGAAATAGCAGAGCCGATCACGGTCGCAGTTATGGGCTGCGTGGTCAACGGACCGGGTGAAGCCCGGGAAGCCGACATTGGTATTGCCGGCGGTATTGGCGAAGGCCTGCTGTTCCGTAAGGGCGAGATCATAAAAAAAGTCAGCGAGGATAAAATCGTTGACGAGCTGTTTGATGAAATCAAGAAAATTTTGGTTGAGAGGAAGATGAAATAATGCGAGTTTCCAAACTGTATGCTCCTACTTTGCGTGAGGTACCTGCAGAGGCGGAGGTTGTTAGTCACCAATTGATGCTGCGTGCTGGTTTTATGCGTAAGGCTGCCGGAGGTATTTATACTTATCTGCCGCTTGCCTGGCGTGTATTGAAAAAAATAGAAAGAATAGTACGCGAGGAAATGGATGCCAAAGGCTCGCAGGAGCTTTTGATGCCGATCGTACAGCCGGCCGAGATCTGGCAGGAAAGCGGACGTTGGGACGTATATGGTGCGGAAATGTTCAGATTGCAGGATCGTCATAATCGCTGCTTCTGTCTTGGACCTACACATGAAGAAATGGTAACTACTTTGATTCGCGGCGACGTGCGCTCTTATCGCCAGCTGCCGCTGAGTGTTTACCAGATCCAGAATAAATATCGTGATGAACGCCGTCCCCGTTTTGGTTTGATGCGCGGTCGTGAATTCATTATGAAAGACGCTTATTCCTTTGACCGTGACGAAGCTGGCCTTGATAAGTCCTATCAGGATATGTATGATGCTTACACCAATATCTTTACCCGTTGCGGGCTGAATTTCCGCCCTGTTGAAGCTGATTCCGGAGCTATCGGCGGCAGTGGTTCCCATGAATTTATGGTAATTGCTGACAGCGGTGAAGCGGAGATCGTTTTCTGCAACAGCTGCAATTATGCTGCCAATGTTGAAAAAGCAGAGCTGTTCCCGCTGGAAGCGGCAGAAGAAGCACTGCTGGACAAAGAAGAGGTAGTAACTCCGGACTGCAAAACTATTGCCGATGTCTGCGCTTATTTGAAACTGCCTGTTGATCATTCGGTTAAAGCAGTTGCTTATAACAGTGAAAAAGGCCTGATCCTTTGTTTTGTACGTGGTGACCATGAGGTCAACGAAATCAAAGTGATCAATACCTGCGGCGTTATCGATCTGGAAATGGCAACAGAGGAGCAGTTGGCTGAGGCAGGTACTGTCGGCGGTTATATGGGCCCTGTCGGTATTGATAATAAAAAAGTTATGGTGATAGTTGACGCTACCGTTATGAAAATGCATAATGTTTGTTGTGGAGCTAATAAAGAAGGCTATCATTTTATCAATGTCAATCCGGGACGTGATTTCACGCCTACCCATGTAGCAGATATCCGTCTGATCCAGGAAGGTGACCCATGCCCGCATTGCGGCGGCGAAGTGAGCAAGGCCCGCGGCATTGAAGTTGGTCAGGTCTTTAAACTGTTTACCAAATACAGCTCGGCTTTGAAAGCGACCTATCTTGATGAAAATGGCAAAGAACAGCCAATGGTCATGGGCTGCTATGGTGTTGGCGTCAGCAGAACGATGGCGGCTGCTATCGAGCAGAATTATGATGAGAACGGCATTATCTGGCCGATAGAAATTGCTCCGTATCATGTGCTGGTCGTACCTGTTAATACTAAGGACGAAGCCTCTGCCGCTAAAGCGGAAGAGATTTATATGCAGCTGAAAAAAGTAGGACTGGAAACAGTTATCGACGACCGTAACGAGCGCCCTGGTGTTAAATTTAAAGATGCCGACCTGATCGGCTATCCGCTGCGCGTTGTCATCGGGCCGAAAACCCTGACCGAAGGTAAGCTGGAAGTAAAAATCAGGAAAACTGGTGAGATCAGATATTTACCGCTGGACGGCGATTATATCCAGGACATCAAAAATATTATTGCAGAACTTGCGTTTACAAAATAAGTACTTAAACGGACAGTAGGGAGGTGCCGATAAATGGGTTCTCATGATTGGGAAATGCTTATGCGTCTATTATTGGCTGCTGTTTTAGGCGGAATCGTCGGCATCGAACGCGGCAGCGGTGACAGGCCGGCTGGTTTTAGGACGCATATTTTAGTTTGTGCCGGTGCGGCGTTATTCATGCTGGTTTCCATGTATGGCTATGATTATTATGACCTGCATGGGGAAGAATTCCCGCGCAACCGCGATTCTTCCCGTATAGCGGCGCAGGTAGTCAGCGGTATCGGTTTTCTGGGTGCGGGAACGATCATGCACGAGGGCGTTACCGTACGCGGCCTGACCACAGCTGCCAGCCTGTGGATGATCTCGGCAATCGGGTTGGCGGCAGGCGCCGGAATGTATATTTTAAGTATTGGTTCCACAGCTGTAATGATGGTAACTTTAGTCACTTTTCACAGCTGGGAAAAACGTTTTGCCGGCAGCAGCAGAAATGCACGCCGTTTTATCCGTATCGTTGCGGAAAATGAGCCTGGTATCATAACGAATATTACAGCGTATCTGACTGAAAACGGTGTGAAGGTACGAACTTTAAACGTAAAAAACAACTCCAGAAAAAATGAGGTCGTTTTAGAGCTGTATCTTAAAATAAGTAAGGAACGAGATGATATCGATATTATTCGCGGTCTGCAAAGTATCGAAGGTATCATCACTTTAGAGAATGTTGGTTGATTGGCAAGAAAGGACGCAAGCATGAAGGCGAAATATTGTATTGTTCCCGATAAAAATAAGTTTTTTGCTTTTTTAGCCGAGCAGTCCTTAACGGAAGCAGAATTATTGCGTGCTCGTTTGATCCAGCCGGAGAAAATCTTTATGGATATCGAGGCTGCCGTATGGCAGATAGAATATAAAGCAGTTGCTCCCGTGACAGAAACTTTACTTGCAGCGGTAGCAGATAAGCTTACCGCTGCTTTTAATTTGGCAAAGGTTGAGCTGCAGCAGATAAACATACTGGAAGCTGAAGTTAAGACGGAAGCGGTTGAAACAGAAAATAAAATTGCTGAAGAACATAAGGCTGCGCAGGAAGAGCCGATGCAGGAAGATATCCCGCTGCCACCGGAAGAACCTGAAGCAGTTGAAATAGGAGAGGCGACTGCTTTTGAAGCAGTACCGCCTTGTGAAGCAGAACGCAAAGACGATGCCTATGAAAAGGCTTATAATCTTCTCTATGGCGGCAATAAAAAAGCCGATGGCCTGATTTTCGGCAAAGCCTTTAAAGGTAAACCAAGACCGATGATCGATATCGTCGAAGAAGAGAACCGGGTAGTCGTAGAAGGAACCTTTGTCAAAAGCATCGATAAGGACGGAAAGCTGACCGCCTTTATTGAGCGGGTATTACGTACCGGTAATGTGATGCTCACTTTCAATTTAAGCGATGAAAGCAGCGGGCTTTACGTCAGGATCCGCTTTGAGAATCTGGAAGAGTGCCTGCAGTTTAAAAAGAAAATCAAACCGGGCATGCAGCTGCGTATTATGGGTAATGTCGCTCCGGACAGGTTTTTGTTTGATGAAATGGTTATCAGTCCTCAGGGAATCATGGTCATTCCCAAAAAAGAGCGGATGGATAATGCCGAAGTTAAACGTGTCGAGCTGCATTGCCATACGAAAATGAGTAAAATGGACGGCGTAACGCCAATGGAAGAATTGGTGGAGACTGCGATCAAATGGGGCCACAAGGCACTGGCGATCACAGATCACGGTGTCGTGCAGGCCTTCCCTTTCTGTTTTGATGTCGCTGAAAAAGCGGACATCAAGCTGATTTTTGGCATGGAAGGCTATTTGATGAATGACGATGGCCATGACATTGACTTAGAGCCGACTGATACGATCAAGAAAAGCCGGGTCAAAAAGGTAAAAAATAACCATATCATTATTTTGGCTAAAAATGAAACAGGGCTGCGTAATCTCTACAAACTGGTGACGATCAGCCATTTGCGTTATCTGCATAAACGGCCGATGCTGCCGCGTGAGGTTATCGAAGAATATCGTGAAGGCCTGATCTTAGGCTCAGCCTGCGAAGCAGGTGAGCTGTACCGGGCTATTCTGGCAGGCCGTCCTGACGAAGAATTGGAAAAGATCGCTGCTTTTTATGATTATCTGGAGATCCAGCCGACCGGCAACAATATGTTTTTGGTCAGACAGGAGCGCTGCAGTGTCAAACAGCTGCAGGAGTATAACCGGAAGATTTATGAACTTGGCAAAAAAATGGGCAAGCTGACGGTTGCTACCTGTGACGTACATTTTCTGCATCCTGAGGACGCGCAGCTGCGGGCTATTCTGCAGGCCGGGCAAAATTATTCTGATGCAGATCAGCAGGCACCGCTGTACTTTAGAACAACGGAAGAAATGCTGAAGGAATTTGAGTATTTTGGCAAAGAAATTGCTTACGAACTGTGTGTGACCAATCCTAACAAGATTGCCGAAATGGTGGAGAAAATCAAACCTGTGCCTGATCGTGATCAGCTGTATTCACCGTTTATCCCAGGCGCTGAAAAAGCGATCAAGGAAATGTCCTATCAGCGCGCGCACGAATGGTATGGCGAAAATCTGCCGCAGGTAGTCAGCGACAGGCTGAAAATGGAATTGGATTCCATTATCAATCATGGTTTTTCGGTTCTCTATTATATTGCGCATAAGCTTGTAAGAAAATCCTTGGATGACGGTTATCTGGTTGGTTCCCGTGGTTCGGTCGGGTCCTCTTTTGTTGCGACGATGATCGATATTACAGAAGTTAATCCTTTGAAGCCGCATTACCGCTGTCCCAAATGTAAACACAGCGAGTTTTTTATGAAAGAAGAGGTTGCGTCAGGTTTTGACCTGCCCTTTAAAGCCTGCCCGGAGTGCGGTACGGAAATGATCCGTGATGGTCACGATATCCCGTTTGCCGTATTTATGGGTTTTCATGGTGATAAGGTACCTGATATTGATCTGAACTTTTCCGGTGACTATCAGCCGACGGCACATAAATATACGGAAGAACTTTTCGGACGCGATAATGTTTGCCGCGCCGGTACGATTTCTACGATTGCCATTAAAACGGCTTTTGGTTATGTTAAAAAATATTATGAGGCTAAAAATCTGCATGTACATTCAGCGCACGTAGCAGGCCTTGTAGAAGGGTTTGCCGGCATTAAACGTACAACAGGTCAGCATCCCGGCGGCATCATGGTCGTGCCGCGTAATATGGATATTCACTACATTTCGCCGATGAACAGGCCAGCCGATGAAAAAGATTCGGAAACAGTAACTACTCATTTTGATTATCATTCGATCAATGACCGTCTGGTCAAGCTTGATATACTTGGTCACGACGATCCGACGGTTATCAAAATGCTGGAGGAATTGACAAATATTCCGCCGCAGCAGATACCCGTCGGCGACGAAAAAACCATGTCGATCTTTCGTTCGACCGAAGCTTTTGGCGTAACGCCGGAGCAGATAGGCAGTGCCGTTGGTACCTATGGTATCCCTGAATGCGGCACACAGTTTGTGCGGCAGATGATCCAGGATGTACAGCCGAAGAATTTCAGTCAGGTAGTCAGGGTATCCGGCTACTCGCATGGTACTGATGTGTGGTTGAACAATGCACAGGATCTTATCCGTGAAGGTAAGCCCAGTGAAGAAACGATCTCGACTCGTGATGATATTATGACGAATCTGATCGCTAAAGGCGTCGATCCCAGTATGTCTTTTAAGATCATGGAATATGTTCGTAAAGGCAAAGCTGCTAAAGGCGGACTGGAAGCGCCGATGCTGGAAGCAATGCGGGCGGCGAAGGTACCGGAATGGTATATTGAGTCCTGTAATAAGGTCCAGTATCTTTTCCCGAAAGCACATGCCGTAGCTTATGTTATGATGGCTTACCGTATCGCCTACTGCAAAGTACATTATCCGCGCGAGTTTTATGCGGCATACTTTACTGTACGCGCACCGGATTTTGATATGGACCATGTCGTCAAAGGCGTTGATTACATGAAACGTTATATCAAAGACGTTTATGCGCAGGGCTATAAGGCCAGCAACAGGGATAAGGATACGGTAACTTATCTGGAATTGGTCATTGAAATGCTGGCTCGCGGTTTTGAAATGGAACGTATCGATTTGTACAAATCCCATCCGACACGGTTTACCGTTACCGAAAAAGGTTTGCGGCCGCCGCTTGCAGCTTTGGGAGGTATTGGCGTTACCGCTGCTCAAAGCATCAGCGAAGCCAGAGAAAGCGGTCATCCGTTTATTTCACAGGAAGATCTGCGGGTGAGGGCCAAGGTTGGTAAAGCGGTAGTTGAAAAATTAGCCGAACACGGAGCCTTGGGAGATCTGCCCGAAACAGATCAGATAGATCTATTCTGACATCAGGAGGCGATTATTATGTTGGAAGCAGGTGTAAAAGCACCGGAATTCACGTTGCAGGACAAAGATGGCAACAGTGTGAGCCTGAAGGATTTTTCAGGGAAGAAAGTAGTTATTTATTTTTATCCGAAGGATGCTACTCCAGGCTGTACACGTCAGGCCTGCTCTTTCCGCAATAATTACGGCGAGTATAAAAAATTGGGCATCGAGGTTATCGGTATCAGTAAAGACAGCGTAAAATCTCATGCTAATTTTGCTGCCAAGCAGGAGCTGCCGTTTATTCTTTTAGCGGACCCGGAACGTCAGGCGATCGAAGCTTATGACGTATGGCAGGAAAAGAAATTGTATGGCAAGGTATCGATGGGCGTAGTCAGAACGACTTATATTGTTGATGAAAAGGGTATGATCGAAAAGGCATATCCTAACGCTAATCCTGATACCAATGCGGAAGAGATCTTAGCTTATCTGAAAGGTTAAGCGGTGTAGCGCGTTCTTGTAAAAGAGAACGCGCTTTTTGATAAATTATTGCGGGAGGATCACGATGCAGATAATTATTTCCCCGGCTAAAAAAATGCGTATCGATAATGACGATCTGGCACCTGCTACTGAACCGCGCTTTTTAAAAGACACGGAAATTTTGCTGTCGGCACTGAAGCAAATGCAGTATGATGAGCTTAAAAGGCTGTGGCAATGCAACGATGAGATCGCAGCTTTAAATTATAAACGTCTGCAATCCATGCGGCTGCAGGATAACCTGACGCCGGCAGTGCTGGCCTATGATGGTATTCAATATCAATATATGGCGCCGCGTGTTTTTGAAAATGCGCAGCTTGACTATGTCGCAGAACATTTAAATATCTTATCTGGCTTTTACGGTATTTTAAAAGCTATGGACGGCGTTGTTCCTTATCGTTTGGAGATGCAGGCAAAGCTTCAGGCGGGCGGTTATAAAAATCTGTACGATTTTTGGGGAAACAGGCTTTATCTTGAGCTTACGCAAAATGATAAAAGTATCCTCAATCTGGCTTCGAAAGAATACAGTAAAGCAGTTGAAAAGTATTTGAAGCCGGAGGTCGAATATGTAACCTGTGTTTTTGGTATGCGGCAGGAGGGGAAGATCAAGGTCAAAGCTACCGAGGCTAAAATGGCCCGCGGCGAAATGGTGCGCTGGTGTGCTGAGCATAATGTTCTGCAGATCGAAACCGTGAAAAATTTTGACCGCCTGGGTTACCGCTATCAAGAAGATAAATCAACAGCAGAGAAATTTGTTTTTTTGAAAGGCTGAATTTGTAGTGTGATTTGAGCCAAGCTTCAATTTTGCACATATATTGTAGGAAAGTAAACAAAATAACTTGTAATTAATTTTACAGGGTGGTATAATATAAGCAGAAAATTTATGACTTCTTTTGAGAGAGTGGGTGCTATACCCGCTCTTTCCGCTTATTTGAGCTAAATACAGACCGGAGGTGAGTATTGTGCAGAAAGAAGCCCTGGAAGCTTTAATTGCTGATCTTGTAACGCCGCTTTTAGAAGATACTGATCTGACTTTGGTAGATGTGGAATATGTGCGTGAGAAAGACTGGTATCTGCGTATCTACATTGATAAACCTGGTGGAGTTGAAATCGATGACTGTCAATTAGTCAGCGAAAAGCTGACGACGGTTTTAGATGAAAAAGACCCGATCAAAGAGAAATATTACCTGGAAGTTTCATCTCCCGGCAGCGACCGGCCGTTGAAAAAGGACAAGGATTTTACTGCTGCTTATGGCACTAAAGTAGATATTTCCTTTTTTGCTCCGTGGGAAGGACTGAAAGACCTGGTTGGGATCTTAGTAAGTCACAGTGATGAGACGATCGCGGTAAAAACGATCATTAAAGGGAAAGAAGCTAAGAATCCTGTCAGTATTGACCGCAAGCTTATCGCGATGATCAGACCGCATATCGATTTTTAAGGATTTTAGAGTATAGGAGGATTAAGAAACGTGAATGCAGATTTTATTCTGGCAATAGGGGAATTGGGAAGAGAAAAGGGGATCGATCCGGAGCTCCTGTTCCAGGCGGTCGAAGAAGCTCTTGTAACAGCTTATAAGAAAAATTTTGGTTCTAACCAGAATGTCCGCGTAGATATGAACAAGGAAACAGGAGAACTTCATGTATATGCGCAGCGTCATATCGTAGAAGAGGTCGGTGATGATCCCAATGAGATTTCTTTGGAGGAAGCACGCAAAATAGACCCTCGTTATGAAGTTGACGACATCGTGGAAACTGAAGTTACTCCGCGCAACTTTGGACGTATTGCGGCACAAAATGCCAAACAGGTCGTAGTGCAGCGTATCCGCGAAGCTGAACGAGGTATGGTCTTTGAAAAATTTTCCAGCAGAGAAAAGGATATCGTGACCGGTATCATTCAGCGTATGGAAAATAAAAATGTTTATATTGATTTAGGTAAGGCCGAGGCTATTTTGACTCCTAACGAGCAGATCCCCGGCGAGATCTACCAATATCACGACAGAATGAAAACCTATATCGTGGAAGTGAAAAAGACCAGCAAAGGTCCGCAGATCATGGTTTCCAGAACACATCCGGGCCTGTTGAAAAGGCTGTTTGAGCTTGAAGTACCGGAAATCCATGACGGATTGGTCGAAATCAAGTCGGTAGCACGTGAGCCGGGTATGCGTTCTAAAATATCTGTTTACACTAAAGACGAGAATATCGATCCGGTCGGCGCCTGTGTGGGCCATAAAGGCATGCGCGTTCAGACGATCGTCAATGAGCTGCGCGGTGAGAAAATCGATATTGTCAAATACAGTGCCGAGCCTGACCAGTATGTAGCTAACGCTTTGTCGCCGGCGAAAGTTGTCAGTACCGAGGTTCTGGAAGAGGAAAAAATCTGCCGGGTTATTGTTCCCGATTATCAATTGTCTCTGGCTATTGGTAAGGAAGGACAAAACGCACGTCTGGCAGCGAAGCTGACAGGCTGGAAAATTGATATCAAAAGTGAATCTCAGGCTGCCGAAGAAGCAGAACAGGGAACACAAGAAGCTGGTGTAGCCTATGAAGCAGACGAAGATTAAAAAAATCCCGCAACGTAAATGTGTGGGCTGCAATGAAATGAAAGAAAAAAAAGCGCTGCTGAGAATTGTTCGTTCTCCCGAAGGTGAGATCAGCCTTGATCTGACCGGGAAAAAAGCAGGGCGTGGAGCTTACGTTTGCCAATCAAAAGAATGTATCACTAAAGCAGTGAAGGAAAAACGCCTGGAACGGGCATTGGAAAAGCCTGTCAGCGACGAAGTTTATGCTAAATTGCTGGAGGATCTGCCTGATGGCGAATAATGGCGTGACTTTTGCTTTAGGGCTGGCTCAGAAAGCCGGTAAGCTGGCATCGGGAGATTACGCCGTCAGATCGGCGCTGAAAAGCGGTAAAGCTAAATTACTGGTGGTAGCTGTAGACGCTGCTGAAAATTCTAAAAAGGATATGTATTTTATGGCAGAGATGTCTGAAACGCCGGTAGTTGAATGTTTGTCCAGAGATGAACTGGGCTGGGCGATTGGCAAAGCAAAAAGAACCGCAGTAGTTGTTTTGGATAACAGCTTTGCGAATATGATAAATAAAAATTTATGACATAAATACGCTTGGAGGTGGATGAATGGGTAAGCATAGAGTATATGAGATAGCAAAAGAACTTGGTAAGACAAACCAGGAAGTAATCGATATTTTAGCTAAAAATAACATTCAGGTAAAAAGTACGTTAAGTACCGTAGATGATACGGTCAGGGATTTGGTAGTTAAAAACTCTGCCAAAAAGTCCGCACCTGAGAAAAAAGCGGCTCCGGCACCCCAGCCCGCTGTAAAAAAAGAGCCGGCAAAACAGACGGCAGCAGTACCCCAGCAGGCAAAAACTCAGCCTGCACCTGCCGCTACTGCGCAACGTCCGCAGCAGCAACAACAGGGACAACAACGCCCTAACAATCAGCAGCAGGGACAACGCCCTGTCCAGAATCAACAGCAGGGCCAGCGCTCGATCAATAATCATCAACAGGGCCAGACTGCTGGTCAGAATCGTCCCAATCAGGGCAGTAATCAGCAGAACCGCCCTAATAATCAGCAGGGACAGCGTCCCCAGCAGGGACAACGACCTGCTCAGAACCAACAGCAGGGACAACGTTTTAACCAAAACCGTCCTAACCAGGGCAGTAACCAGCAGAACCGTCCCGGCAATCAGCAGGGACAGCGTCCCCAGCAGGGCAACAGGCCGCAGCAGCGTCCGCAGGGCGGTATTTATATCGGTCCTCGCGGTCAGCAGCCTGGCCAGCCTAACCCAAATGCCCGTCCGCAGCAAGGCGGCACCCGCCCTCAGCAGGGCAATACGCGTCCCCAACAGGGTAATATGAACAATAACACTCGTCCCCAGCAGGGTAATACCGGCAACGGCCAGCGTCCGCAGTCTAATGCCAACCGCCCGGCAGGTACCAGTGCTAATAATAAGCCGTTCAATAAAAATGCCCGCAAGGACAAACCGCAGATCAAGGGTTCCTATGCTACGAAGGACAGCCGTCCCAACCGCAGCAACAACCATATGGGCCGCAGCAATAAACGCCAGGGCAACAATAATGCTCCGCGCGTGCAGCAGCCTGTAGTGGAGGTCCAGAAGCCTACTTATGTAGAGATAGGTGAAACTATCAATGTCAAAGACTTTGCAACCTTATTGAAGCGCGAAGTCAGCGAAGTTATCAAATCGTTGTTTATGCTGGGCGTAGTCGTTACGATCAATCAGGATATTGATTTTGATACGGCGTTGCTGGTCGGCAGTGAGTTTGACGTAGAAGTTGCTGCTTTGCCGCCTGAAGAGGACCCGACTGAGATCCCCGAGGTGGAAGATGATCCGGCGAAACGCCTGCCGAGACCGCCTGTGATCACCGTTATGGGTCACGTCGATCACGGTAAAACTTCCTTGCTTGACGCTATCCGTAAGGCTAACGTTACAGCACGTGAAGCTGGCGGTATCACGCAGCATATCGGCGCTTATCAGGTCAATTATCAGGGTAAAAAGATCGTTTTCCTCGATACTCCCGGTCATGAAGCTTTTACAGCTATGCGTGCGCGCGGCGCTCAGGTAACTGACGTAGCTATTTTGGTGGTAGCTGCCGATGACGGCGTTATGCCGCAGACACTTGAAGCTATCAACCATGCTAAAGCAGCCAAGGTGCCTATTATCGTTGCCATCAATAAAATGGATCGTCCCGGAGCTAATCCGGACCACGTCAAGCAGCAGCTTGCCGAGCATGAACTGATCCCGGAAGACTGGGGCGGCGATACGATTATGGTTCCGGTTTCCGCACATCAGAAAACAGGTATTCCCGAGCTTTTGGAAATGATTTTGTTAGTTGCGGAAATGCAGGATCTGAAAGCCAACCCAAGCCTGCCGGCTCACGGCACGATCATTGAAGCACAGCTTGATAAAGGCCGCGGCCCTGTAGCTACTGTTTTAGTTCAGCGTGGTACTTTGCAGATCGGTGATACGATCATTGCCGGAACTGCTTATGGTAAGGTACGTGCTATGGTCAATGACCGTGGCGAAAAGGTCAAAAAAGCACTGCCTTCTACTCCGGTAGAGGTTCTGGGCTTGAACGATGTACCGCTGGCCGGTGACATCCTCGATTCGACCGACGAAAAAATTGCCCGCAGCGTTGCTGAAAAACGTGTTGCGAAAAAACGTATTGAAGAGATCCAGCAGAATTCCAAGGTTTCTCTGGATGACTTGTTCCAACGTATCCAGGAGGGCGAGATCAAAGACCTGAATATCGTCGTTAAAGCTGACGTTCAGGGTACTATCGAAGCTTTGCGCTCTTCTTTGCAGAATATTAAAAATGATGAAGTCAAAGTCGTTGTCGTCCATGCAGGCGTAGGCGCTATTACCGAGTCTGACGTTATGCTGGCCTCGGCTGCCAATGCCCTGATTATTGGCTTTAATGTCCGTCCTGATGCTAACGCCCGTAAAGCCGCGGAAGCAGAAAAGGTAGACGTTCGTACTTACCGCGTTATCTATGACGCGCTGAACGATGTTGAAGCAGCGATCAAAGGCATGCTGGCACCGAAATTCCAGGAGACTATCCAGGGGCGCGTCGAGGTTCGTCAGCTGATCACTATTTCCAAAATGCTGATCGCCGGCTGCTATGTGCTGGAAGGCAAGATCACTAACACTTCTAAGGTACGCGTAGTCAGAGACGGTATCGTTATCAATGAAGACGAAATCGACACTTTGCGCCGTTTTAAAGACGACGTTAAGGAAGTCGCCGCTGGTTATGAATGCGGCGTTACCCTGGAAAAATTCCGTGATTTGAAAGAAGGCGACGTGTTCGAAGTCTTCACTATGGAAGAAGTCGCCGTCGAATAGGTGAACTATGGCTAGATTAAGAGTTGAAAAAGTACAGGAAGCAATCAAGCAGGAGCTCAGTAAAATGCTGCTGATGGACATCAAAGATCCGCGGATCCAGTTTGTGACCATTACCGGCGTCGAGCTTACTGACGATATGAGTATTGCTAAAGTATATGTCAGCCTTTATGGTCCTGAAAAGGACCATGAAGCTGCCTGGCAGGGCCTGAACAAAGCGCTGGGCTTCATGCGTACGGAAATAGCAAAGCGGATACGTCTCCGCTTTGCCCCTAATTTGATTTTAGTGAAGGATACTTCGATGGAGTACAGTGCCCATATCGAAGGATTACTGAAAAAAATCAAAGAAGAGGAAGGTCCCTTGCATGAGTAAGCATTGTTCCCTGCAGGACACAGCCGCTTTACTGCAGGCTGCCAAAAAAATAGTATTATGTTCTCATGTGAGCCCAGACGGTGATACGCTGGGCTCTGCTTTGAGTTTGATGAAAGCGTTGCAGAAGCTTGGTAAAGACGTTATTGTGACTGTTGATGATGAAATATCCAAGGTCTATAAGTTTTTACCAGGCATCGAAAGCTTCGTCCGTTTTCAAAATGATGAGCGTATCGACGCCGATCTTTTAGTCGTGATCGATGCCAGCTCTCTGGACAGGGCCGGTAACGTGGCCCAGTGCGTCAGGGCACCGAAAATGCTCAATATCGACCATCATATTTCTAACACTGAATATGCTGATTATCTGTATCTGGATACAATGGCGGCTGCTACCGGTGAAATTATGTATGAACTGGTCGGCGCTTTAGGCGTTGAACTGGATCTGGAGATGGCGACGTGCATTTATACGGCGCTGTATACGGACTGCGGTTCTTTTAAATATTCCAATACGATGCCGAAAACGATGCGGATCGCGGCAGCGCTGTTGGAACTGGGCGTCAAGCCAAACGAGATTTCCGACAGTATGGAGATCAAACCGCGCTCCAATATTGAGCTGCTGACAAAGGTTTTGGAAACTCTGACCTTTGATGCCGACGGTCGGATCGCCTATATTTCTATCAGCAATGAAATGTATGACAAAGACGTCGATACAGATACCTTTATTTCGTATCCGCGCTATATTGAAGGCGTGGAAGTAGCTATTATGTTTAAAGCCGTGGAAAAGGCTGTCACCCGTGTCAGTATGCGGTCCCGGAACCTTGATGTTTCGGCGATCGCCATTACCTTCGGCGGCGGTGGTCATTTGCGTGCGGCCGGCTGCACTATCGAAGCGGCTTTGCCGGAAGCACAGCAGCTGCTGCTAGAGGCGTTGAAGGAAAAACTGGAATGACATCAGGGATACTGAATGTACTGAAACCCTGCGGCATGACCTCTCACGATGTAGTTGGCTTTCTGCGCCGGACTTTGCAGACTAAAAAAATCGGCCACGGCGGCACGCTTGATCCTGACGCAGCGGGCGTACTGCCTGTTTTTATCGGCACAGCGACCAGGCTGCTGGAATATGCTGTCGAAGGGCGCAAGAATTACCGGGCGGAGCTGCAGTTCGGGATCAAGACAGATACGGGCGACGACAGTGGTAAGATCATTGCTGCTTCTGAAGTCCGTACTCTTACCGAAGCAGAAATCCGGGAAGCTCTGCAAAAATTTGTCGGTGAGCAGCAGCAGATCCCGCCGATGTATTCTGCTATTAAAAAAGACGGACAAAAGCTTTATCAGCTGGCGAGACAGGGCATCGAGGTAGAACGGGAAGCGCGGAGCATCACTATTGACGCTTTAGAGCTGCTTCATCAAACTGATACTTCTTTGACGCTTGATATAGTATGCTCCAAAGGCACGTACATCAGGACTTTGTTGGAAGATATAGCTGCAGAACTGGGAATGTGCGGGACAATGAGCTTTTTGCTGCGTAAGCAGGTCGGTGATTTTTATTTGGCCGAGGCGAAAACGCTGGAAGAAATTGCCGCTGCCCCGGCTGCTTATCTGCTGCCTGCCGAAACGGCGGTGCAGGATCTGCAGGAACTGGTTTTGACAGATAAACAGGCGCTGCGGATCACGCAGGGCGTTAAGACCACTGTGCGCGGCATTACTGACGGTACTTACCGTCTGAAAACGGTTACCGGTGATTTTCTTGGTATCGGCAGTGCGGAATCCGAGCTTGTTAAAGCTGAAAAAATATTAAAACAATTTCAAGCAGGTGCAGAATTGCTTTAGATTGAGGCAGATATGGAAATCATTACTTCATTAGAAGCTGTGAAAACTGAATATAGTCCCAGCGTTATCGCGTTGGGGACCTTTGACGGACTGCATTTGGGTCATCAGGATATTATTAAAACGGCACGTTCTTATGCCGAAAAACATGGATTGAAGCTGATCGTTTTTACATTCAGCAATCACCCTTTATCCCTGATCAAGCCTGATTTAGTGCCGGTGCGGATCATTACGCAGCAGCAAAAAATAAAATACCTGGAAAAATGGGGCGTTGATATTTTAGTCAATGTACCTTTTGATCAGGCTCTGGCCGAACTGTCGCCGGATGAATTTTTGAAAAAACTGTCGGTGTTTAATTACCGGTGTTTAGTCGTTGGTGAAAATTTCAGCTATGGCTTTTTAGGCAGCGGTAAAACGGATACCCTGCAGCGTACCGGTCTGCACGATCATTTTACTGTGATTATCAGGCCTTTGGTAAAATGTGGTAAAAACGTCATCAGCAGTACAGGTATCAGAAGTCTGATTCAGGCAGGGCATGTGGAGCATGCCAACCAGATGCTGGGACGTGTTTATTCGCTGACAGGCATTGTTACCCATGGCGCACAGCGCGGCAGAACTATCGGCTTTCCTACCGCTAATATCGAGCTGCAGCGCAGTGAGACTGCGGTGCCTGCAACAGGCGGTTATGCGGTCAGGGTCAGGGTCGATGATAAGCTGTATTTCGGTATGGCCAACATCGGTAACAATCCTACCTTCGGCGATGTGGAGCATGCCCGTTTAGAAGTAAACCTGTTTGATTTTCGAGGCGATCTGTATGGTAGAGAGATCACAGTTTATTTTTACAAATATGTACGCGGCGAAGAGAAGTTTGCCAGTATCGATGAGTTGAAAGCACGCATTACTGAAGACTGCGAAAATATTAAAAACTATTTCCAATGTTACAAAAAATAGTTGTCTTTGAAAGTTAAGTGTGGTATACTACATAAGTACTTTAACCAATGCTTGGAAGCTCGCTTCTCCAACGACTTCTATGCTTTGGGGATTATAAAAAAATGGAGGAATTACAATGTTAACTGCTGAAAAAAAACAACAACTTATTCTCGAAAATGCCCGTCATGAAGGCGATACCGGATCTCCGGAAGTACAAATCGCTGTTTTGACTGAACGTATCAAATATTTGACCGAGCATCTGAAAGAACATAAAAAAGATCATCATTCCCGTCGCGGCCTGCTGAAAATGGTTGGTCAACGCCGTGGTCTGCTGAACTATCTGATGGCTAAAGATATCGAACGTTATCGTGCTATCATTGCTAAACTTGGTATTCGTAAATAATTTTGAATATCGGAGCCTGCCTTTTTGGCAGGCTTTTTTATTTGGGACTAAGTTAACAGCGTTTTGTAAAATCTGGTTCTGTTTTTGCATTAGTGCTGTTAGTATCAGTCATTTTGCTATATAATAGGAATAGATAATATGCAAAGAAAACTACGCCGGGAGGTTAAATGATGAGCAATTATTCCTTGCCGTTGTTTATGCAGGTCAAAGAAAATGCAGTTCAGGATCTTAATAAAAATTTAAGCTTATATATGCCCAAGCTTATTCATGCCAAAACTTTGATTTTGACTACTGATGGGTTATTGCAGACTTTGGAAAAAAAGGTCGTTGTTTTACTAAAACAACTGCTGGATTTTGAGATCATCACCGTTCAGGAAAGTTCCTTTGATTTTGCTGTCGACGTTGCCAAAAAAGTGGCGATGAACAATATCAGCCTGATCATCGGCCTGGGTGGAGGTACGGCGCTGGACACGGCCAAATATGCCGCTTTTGTCGCCAACGTCGCTTATATAGCGATACCGACGACGCTCAGTAATGACGGCGTTGCTTCGCCTGTTTCTGTACTGTTTGCCGAAAACGGACGCAAGCATTCCTTTACCTCTAAAATTCCGGACGGCTTGCTGATCGATACGGATATTATTTTTGACGCACCGCGGCTTTTGATGAAAGCCGGTGTCGGCGATACGATCAGTAATTATACGGCGCTGTATGACTGGAAGCTGGGCTGTGAAGAAAACAGCGACCGCCCTAACGACTTTGCCTATATGCTTTCAGAGACTGCGTTTACTTCGCTTTTATATTCGGAGGCCAAATCCTTAACGACGGTGCCGGGTATTCAAATGCTGGCCCAGTCGCTGGTCCTGAGCGGACTGGCAATGCAGATCGCCGGTGATTCGCGGCCCTGCAGCGGTTCCGAGCATTTGTTCTGCCACGCTATGGATGAATTATTTGAACATAATATCCCGCATGGTATTTTAGTAGCGCTGGGCAGCGTTGTAGCCTGCCGGCTGCAGGGGCGAGACCATCATATGCTGCTGGACTTTTTGGACGCTTACGATATTTCTGTGAGCCCGAAAACCCTGAATATCACCGAGGAAGAATTTATCAAAGCCTGGATTTTTGCGAAAGAAGTTCGGAAGCGGTATACGATTTTAAACAAAATCAATTTGCAGCCGGAGATATTCAGACAGATGTATGAGATGCTGGTGAAGGAATGTAAATAAAATGCTGTATCTACAGAAATTTATTGCTGCCTGGCTGCTGCTGCAGGGGCTAGAGCGGCAGTATGTTCCTCCGGTTTCAGTGCGCAGCACAGGCAAAGTAGATGCCATAGTCGTTCTTGGTGGCGGTGCGATCAGTAATGTGACTGATATCAGTGCCAGGGAAGCCTTATCGGCGATTTCCATGAACAGGCTGATTACCGGTTTGCGGCTGCAGAAGCGTTTAGATGTGCCTATCATTATCAGCGGCGGGCAGGTTTTTGCCGATAGCGGTACGGAAGCCTCCGTAGCAGAGAAAGTGCTGCTGGAGCTTGGTGTGCCCGCAGAGCAGATCTTCACTGATACTGAAGCGAGAAATACAACTGAAAATGCCGCTAATGTTGCTGCTTTATGCCGTAAGCAGAACTGGCATAACATAGTACTCGTGACTTCGGCGTTTCATATGCCGCGCAGTATGCTGAATTTTGCTGACAGAGGATTAGAAGTTGTGCCTTTTCCCTGCGATTATCAGCTGAGCGGTCAAATGCAGCTCAGTATTTTCAGTTTCGTGCCGCAGGGGTTTGCCCTGGAGATTTCGGCGATAGCGCTGAAGGAATATTTGGGGATACTGGCTTTAAAGATCTTGTAAAATAATGAATGTTAAAATAAAGAACGCCTGACGTTAAAAGCTGAAACAAGCGATTGCAGCAGAAGTCAGGCGTTTTTGTTATTTTTGTAAAAGTTTTTGAATTACGGTTTCGTCCGGCGTAGCATAATAGGTCGTTTGATCGGTATAGATCACAAAGCCCGGCTTGGCGCCGTTGGGTTTCTTGACAAAGCGGCGTTCGGTACAGTCGACGGGAACTTTACTGCCGCTGCGGCTTTTGCTGAAATAAGCAGCCAGCATAGCGGCGGCGTCAATATCGCTTGCCGCTGCCTGGGGCAGCGTAGTTTTTAGAATAACATGTGAGCCGGGAATATTTTTTGTATGGAACCACAGGTCCTTACCGCGGGCCAGAGAAAAGGTCACATAGTCGTTTTGTTTATTGTTTTTACCGATATATAAGGTCGTTTCGTCAGATAGCTTTACCAGCAGGGGTTCAGATTTAGGAGGCTGGCCTTTATGCTTTTTGCCCTGAGGCTGCAGCAGTCCGGCTGTGATCAGCTCCTGCTTGATCTCGGCGATCTCGTTTTTAGTGGTTGCTGTAGTCAGGGAGGCGTCGATAGAAGCCAGATAACTCAGCATTTCCCTGGTCGTTTCGATCTGGTTCTGTACTTCGCTTTGCGCCCGTTTATATTTATTATAACGCTTGTAGTAAGCCTGAGCATTTTCAGTAGGCGAAAGCAGGGGCGATAATTGGATCTCAAACGGCTCGCCGTCATAAATATTCAGCAGCTGGCAGGAGCTTTGTCCTTTGCTGAGCTGATAAATATTAGCCATGATCGTATCGGCGATCATCCGCTGCGTTTCGGCCTTATCGGCGGTCAGCAGGTCTTTTTCCAGGACCGGCAGCTTCTTTTCCAGACGCTGGCTTTCAGCGGCGACTAATTTTTGCAGTGTTTCCTGTTCAGGCAGTTGGATCGGCGTCAGGGTGACGGCATAATTAAGCGCGCTGTTAATATCCACCAGCTGTTTAGCGCTGCAGCCTGTTTCTAAAACCTGGGGCTCGAAGGGCAGAATAGTTTTGACCTGATTAGTGCGGCTGATGACAGCATAAACCGGCACTGCCGGTTGCTGACCGACAATTTGCTGCAACGAGGTAACAGCGTCTGCCAAACGTTTTTCTTCGTCGGCAGTCAAAGTCTCTGCGCTGCTGTCGATACCTGCTGCGGCAAAAAGCTCGGCGGCAGTTGTTTTGCCGATGCCTGTAGTAACGGCGATCAAAGCAGCAAGGCTGGTTTTAGCGTCAGAATTACGCAGGGCATCGATGATCGCGCTGGCTGGAGCCGTTAAAATAGAAAGTCCGGTCTGCTGCGGCGGCGCAAGATAAGGCAGGTTGGGCATGATCTGCCGGAAAGAGCTCATTGCTTTATTGACATGCTTTAAGCTGTCGGCGATCAGGCCGTTTTCGGTAAAAATAATATTACTGTTTTTGCCGGTCAGCTCAAAAATCAGCTGCTTGGTGACTATTTGTCTGGCGGTACCGATCGTATCGATATCTATGGTGATGATACGGTCCAGACCGCTTTGCTCGATCCTGGTGATGCGGCCTTCTTCCAGATGCTTGCGCAGCAGCATACAAAACGCCGGCGGACTTTCGGGCCGCTCCGGCAGATTATCCGGCAGATACAGCATCGGTGAACCGCCGCTGAAATCGGCAAGCAGGGCTGCCGTATCGCGTTCGCGTTTGACTAAAAGCAGCAGCGATTCATGCGAGGGCATAAAAACCTTGTAGATTTTTCCGCCTAAAAGCTCGGTTTGTAGTTTATTTGTTAAAATATGTAAGGTCAAACCTTCTAAATTCATTGATTTGCTCCTTCTTACTTCGTTTTTTAATGATTTTGATTTGCACGGGCAAGCAGAATAAGATATAATAATAGTTCAAGAATAAGTATACAACAGATTTTGCGATTAGCAAATAATCGGAAGGGGATACGATTATGAAAAATCTGCTTTTAGCGCTGTGCCTGTTTGTTGTTTGTCTGCAGGCAGAAGCGGCGCTTCCAGCCAGTGACCAGAATTTAGCAGCGGCTATTGCTTATGGCAAAAGCTATCAGGGTGAAAAAAATGATGCGGCGATGCTGCAGCCCTGGGTGATTGCTGAAAGCTTTGAAACTAATCCTTATCGTGATGAGGAGAAGATCGTAGTTTATACGCCTTATCTGCTGACAGCCCTGGACACGGCCGGAAAGGCGCAGGATGCTGCCGATGTCAGTGTGGAAGCTGCTAAAGAGCTGGTAACGCGTTATGATGGGGTGCTCGTTATCCGTGCGTTGATCAATGCGCCGATCATGCTGAGCGAAAAGGATCTGGAAGTACAGCTGGTGCAGAATGGCACTTTTGTCACACCTTACTACAGTGAATATCTGGACGGCAAATATCTTGAAAAAACTGTTAATAGGCCAGTTGTCGATGCAGAGGTCCAAAAGAAGCTGGACCGGATGGAAACGATCCAGGAAAAAGCAGCAGCGCTGCAGAAACAGCTGGAAGCTTTGAAGCGGAATAAAATCAAGCCTGCTGACATCGAGCTGGAGCAAAAGGCGCCTGCTGATGCCAAAGCTGAGCCGGTGGAGGTAAAACAAAAAATCTGCCAGCTGCAGTATAATTTTTATTTTGATCAGGCTGAATTTGATGCCAATAAACCTTATTTGCTGGTTATTAAAGACGCTTACTGCGGCGGACGCGAATTTGCCGTTGATCCTGCGTTATTAAAATAAAATCGATCATAAAATTTAGGAGGTTTTAGCTTGCTGAAAAGTATGACTGGCTTTGGCCGCGGTGAATATGAAGACGAGCAGTTTTCAGTAACGATTGAAATGAAAACGGTCAATCACCGTTATAACGAAGTGGCTATCCGCTTACCGCGCTTTTTGAATCCGGTAGAGGACAGGATCAGGAAAACGATCCTTAAATCTGTTAACCGCGGACGCATCGATGTTTTTATCAATGCTTCCTATACCAATACAGAAAATGTTTCTATTAAGGTAGATAAAGCTTTGGCGCTGGCATATCATAATGCTTTGCGCGACGTTGGTTCCGCTATAGGCTGCGAAGACTGTAAGCTCAACGAGCAATCGGAGATTTTATATTTGTCGCGCTGCCCGGATGTGATCAACGCTCAGGAAGGCTTTTTTGATGTGGAAAGCGTGTGGCCGAAGCTGGAGCAGGCTTTGCAGCAGGCTATCAGTAATCTGGTCGCTATGCGCGAGGCTGAAGGCAGCAATATCTACGGCGATTTTATCAAACGCGCCGATCTGATCGCTGAAAAGCTGGCTGTGGTCGAAGCACGTTCACCGCAGGTAGTCGAAGAATATCAGTCCCGCTTGAGTGACAGGATCAACGAGCTTCTGGAGAAGCACAATCAGGTCATCGAGCCGGAACGGCTGCTGCAGGAGGTCGCTATTTTTGCCGACCGTACCAGCATTACCGAGGAGATCGTGAGACTGAAAAGCCATATCAAGCAGTTCAAGCTGATCATTGATTCCGACCAGCCTGTCGGACGCAAGCTCGACTTCCTTATTCAGGAATTCAACCGTGAGGCAAATACCATCGCTTCCAAAGCCAACGATTATACTTTGGCGCAGGTCGTTGTGGAGATCAAAGCTGAGATAGAAAAAATCAGAGAACAGATCCAGAATATCGAGTAATCGGGAAAGGGTGAAAGTATGGATATCAAATTGATCAATATCGGGTTTGGCAATATCGTAGCTGCCAACAGGATCATTTCTATCATCAGTCCTGAGTCTGCTCCCATCAAAAGGATCATTCAGGAAGCGCGCGACAGAGGCATGCTGATCGATGCTACCTACGGCCGCAGGACCAGAGCCGTTATCGTGACTGACAGCGGTCATATCATTTTATCGGCTGTACAGCCGGAAACAGTCGCCAACCGTTTAGTGCAGACTGACGACGAAGACGAAGAATAAATAAAACGGAAGGTGGGCTGATCGTGAAGCCGCAGGGATTATTATTAGTTTTGTCCGGGCCGTCAGGCGCCGGCAAGGGAACGATTTGTCAGATGCTTAGGGAAAAGCTTCCCGACTTGGCTTATTCCGTTTCGGTTACTACCAGGCAGGCGCGTACCGGAGAGGTGGACGGCGTCAATTACTTTTTTAAATCTGTGGAAGAAGTAAAGGATATGATCGCAGAGGGAGAACTGCTGGAATACGCCGAGGTTTACGGCAATTATTACGGCACGCCCCGTTCTTATGTGATGGAGCTGCTCAATCAGGGCAAGGATGTCATTTTGGAGATCGACATCCAGGGCGCGATGCAGATCAAAAAACGCTTCCCTGACGGAGTGTTTGTGTTTATCGTACCGCCGTCACTGGACGAGCTGTGCTCGCGTATCTATAAACGCGGTACGGACAGCGAAGACGTGATCAAGCGCCGGCTGGCTTCGGCAACAGGCGAGCTGGCTTATGCCAATGAATATGATTATATCGTCGTCAACGATGTGGCGCAGAAAGCTACTAATAAAGTTTTGACGATCATGGAAGCAGAGCGTTACCGTGCTGCCAGAACCTATTTTATTATCAATGAAATTTGCCATGCGGCACATAAGGAGAGAGAAATATGAGTATGGTTGACCCTTCTATCGATTATTTAGCTGAGAAAGTTGACAGTAAATACACCCTGGTGATTTTAGCCGCCAAACGTGCCCGCGAACTGACTGTCGGCAATCAGAATATGCCTCAGAAAGAAGTAAGCACTGCTTTGCGCGAGATCGCTGACGACGTTATTACTTACGAGCGTAAAGTACGCTGAGATAAGGGGGCTTAGTGCCTTGTTACTAAAAGGGAAGAAAATCGTTTTAGGCGTTACCGGCGGTATCGCCGTTTATAAAGCTGTCGATCTGGTCAGCCGTCTGCGCAAGCAGGGGGCCGAGGTGCGTGTCGTTATGACCGAGCATGCTCAGAAGTTCGTCACGCCGCTGACCTTTAAAGAAATCAGCGGCAACGCTGTTGCGACGTCTATGTGGAACAGCAATCAGGAATTCAATGTCGAGCATATCGCTCTTGCCAATTGGGCCGATGTTTTTGTAGTAGCTCCGGCTACTGCCAATATTCTGGCGAAAATGGCGCACGGCCTGGCTGACGATCTGCTTTCTACGACTTTGCTGGCAGCGCAGGCGCCGATCATCGTCTGTCCGGCGATGAATACCGGTATGTATGAAAATGCGGTGACGCAGGAAAATATTGCCAGCCTGCAAGCGCATGGCGTAACTGTGATGACGCCGGCAACAGGCTTTTTAGCCTGCGGTACTTCAGGAGCGGGACGTTTACCTGAACCGGCTGAGATCGTGGAATTTATCAAAGCCTTCTTTGCCAGAAGCTGCGGTGATATGAAAGGTCTGCGTGTTCTGGTAACTGCTGCCGGTACCCGTGAGCCGATCGATCCGGTCCGCTATGTCGGCAACCGTTCCAGCGGCAAGATGGGTTATGCGATCGCGCAGGCTGCTGCTGAACGCGGCGCTGAGGTGACTTTGGTTTCAGGGCCCTCGGTGCTGACGCCGCCTGCCAATGTCAAAACAGTGCAGGTCGAGACTACGCAGCAGATGATGGACGCCTGCCTGGCAGTTTACGGCGGGGTGGATATCGTGATCAAGGCTGCCGCAGTAGCTGATTACCGGCCCCATGATGTAGCCGACCAGAAAATCAAAAAGAAAACTGACGACGCCTTAACTGTCGTTATGGATAAAAATCCTGATATTTTGAAAGCTTTGGGCGAGCGTAAGGAAAAACAGTTTTTGGTAGGCTTTGCCGCCGAAACTCAAAATCTGGTCGCTAACGCCAAAGAAAAAATCTGCAAAAAAAATCTGGATATGATCGTTGCCAATGATGTTACTTTGCAGGGGGCTGGCTTTAACGCTGATACCAATATCGTTAAGTTCCTGTTTCCAGACGGCGAAGTGCGCGAGCTGGAAAAAATGACCAAAGCAGAAGTTGCAGAAGAGCTTTTGAATACTGTCCTGCGTTTACGCAAATGATTGCCGCTAGGCCGGGGGGCGTAGCATTAAGCGCCATTAGGCCGCAGGATGTAAATTTGAAAGATTTTTGTAAAATCTGTTGCAATTTGGCAGTCGTTCCGCTATAATAAGCATTGTAACTGAATACTACTCATCAAGAGCTGGTGGAGGGAATGGCCCTGTGAAACCGCAGCAACCATTGTAAGAGGAAAGTCTTGCAAAACGGTGCTAAGTCCTGCGATAATTCGTGAGATGAGAATGCTGAACAATGATACACAGCGCTCTCATTATGAGAGCGCTTTTTTTAGTAAGCAGGCAGATTGATGATGTGTACTTTATTTAAAGGAGGCTAATTATGAGAAAATTATTTACTTCTGAGTCTGTAACAGAAGGACATCCGGATAAGATCGCCGATCAGATTTCTGATGCGGTTTTAGACGCTATCTTAGAACAGGACCCGATGGGACGTGTAGCATGCGAGACTTTGGTAGCAACGGGTCAGATCCATGTTGTCGGTGAGATCTCTACCAACTGCTATGTGGATATTCCCAAGATCGCCCGTGAGACTGTAGTCAATATTGGCTATGACCGTGCTAAATACGGCTTTGACGGCAATACCTGCGGTGTGCTGATCTCTATCGACGAACAGTCTGCAGATATTGCTTTAGGCGTTGATAAAGCGCTGGAGGCCAAGGAAGGCAAGGCCGAGGAGACCGAAGTCGGCGCTGGCGACCAGGGGATGATGTTTGGTTACGCTACTAACGAGACCGAAGAATACATGCCGCTGCCGATTAGCCTGGCCCACAAGCTGGCCCGCCGCTTATCGGAAGTGCGTAAAAACGGTACACTGCCGTATCTGCGTCCTGACGGCAAAACTCAGGTCACGGTAGAATATGACGACGGCAAACCCGTACGCATCGACGCTATCGTTGTTTCTTCCCAGCACGCTCCGGAGATCCCGATGGAGCAGATCCGTGCCGATATTATGGAGCATGTTATTAAACCGATCGTGCCGGCAGAGATGCTGGACGCTGATACCAAATACTATATCAATCCTACCGGCCGTTTCGTTATCGGCGGTCCGCAGGGTGACTCCGGCCTGACTGGACGCAAGATCATTGTCGATACCTACGGCGGCATGGCCCGTCACGGCGGCGGCGCTTTCTCGGGCAAAGACCCTACAAAGGTAGACCGCAGCGCTGCTTATGCCGCGCGCTATGTTGCTAAAAACATCGTTGCCGCAGGTCTGGCTGATAAATGCGAGATCCAGCTGGCTTACGCTATCGGCGTAGCGCAGCCGGTATCCGTTTTAGTTGATACCTTTGGTACCGGCAAGATCGCCGAGGATAAGATCGCCGAGCTGGTAAGCAAAAACTTCTCGCTGAGCCCGGCTGCGATCATCAAAGCTTTGGACCTGCGCCGCCCGATCTATAAACAAACGGCTGCTTACGGTCACATGGGCCGTACTGACATCGATCTGCCGTGGGAGCGTACTGATAAAGCTGCTTCCCTGAAAGAACAGGCAGGCTTATAATTTAAAACTTGTATACAGTCACAGCTCCTGCGGGAGCTGTGATTTTCTTTATCTTAGTATTTAAACTGCTGGCTGGAGGAAAAATAAAGGAATTTTCATGAAAATAGTAGAAATATAATAAGCTAAAGTTTGCAGTAATGGAGTATTAAATGAAATATGTAAATGTGGCAATCAACCTGCCTGTAAAAAACCTGTTTAAACAATTTACATACAGCTTACCGCCGCAGCTGGGCCATGTCGATGTGGGCTGGCGCGTTGTGGTGCCCTTTGGGCATCAGACGGTAGAGGGCTTTGTGACCTCGCTGGCAGCGGCTGCCCCGGCCGAATACGACTGTAAAGAAATTTTAGCGACGCTGGATACGCGTCCCTGGTTCGATACGGAAATGCTGGCAACAGCCAACTGGCTGTCCGAATATTATTTGTGCTCGCCGGCAGAGGCGATGCGGCTATTTATTCCCGGCAAAACCAGTATCAAACGGCAGGCTGTCTATAACGATGAAGGTAAACTGATAGCTTATGATTACGAAAATAAAATGAAGATCAAGACCCGCAGCTGTTTTGCTGTGACTGCGGCAGGACGTGAGGCGCTGGCAGCATATAACAAACGGCTGCGGGCACAGATGCACGCCCTGGAAGTGCTGGCAGAAGCCGGACGCCCTTTGAGCAGTGAGGAACTGGCGGCAGTGCAGGTGAGTGCGGCGACGCTGCGGAACCTGTGCGAAAAAGGCTGGAGCGAGCGCAGTGAAGAACGTGTTTTGCGTAACAGCTATGCCAACAGAACGGAGCTGAAAGAAAGCCTGCAGCTGACAGACGAGCAGCGGCAGGCTGTCGAGGCGATCAGCAGCGCGATCACAGAGCCGCGTCAGGAAACCTTTTTATTGCAGGGCATAACCGGCAGCGGTAAGACTGAAGTCTACCTGCGGGCGGCAGCGCAGGCTGTGGAAGCCGGCAGGCAGGTGCTGCTGCTGGTGCCCGAGATCGCGCTGACAGCGCAGATCGTTAAACGCTTTCAGGCCTGGTTCGGCGATGAAGTTGCAGTTGCCCACAGCAAGCTGTCGCAGAACGAACGTGCCGATGTGTGGTATAAAATGCGTACCAACAACGCCAAGCTGCTGATCGGCGTCCGTTCAGCCGTTTTTGCGCCTTTCAGCGATCTGGGGCTGATCATTATTGATGAAGAACATGAAGGCAGCTATAAGCAGGACGAGCGGCCCAACTATCATGCGCGGACAGTAGCCCTGAAACGGGCGCAGCTGAGCGGCGTACCGGTGGTGCTGGGTAGTGCGACGCCTGATCTGGAAAGCTTTTATAAAGCGCGGCAGGGCATATATACACATCTGCGTTTGCTGCAGCGAGCTAACGGCAGTATGCTGCCGCAGGTCGAAATTGCCGATATGCGGCTGGAATTGCAGCGCGGTAATAAATCGGTGCTGTCGGCGGCGCTGAGCGATGCGCTACTGCAAACGGCAGTACAGGGAGAGCAGGCTATAGTGCTGCTAAATCGGCGCGGTTTTTCGACTTTTGTGATGTGCCGTGACTGCGGTGAAAGCATCGTCTGCCCGCATTGCGCCGTGGCGCTGGTTTATCATAGCGCCGGAGAAGCCATGCGTTGCCATTACTGTGGTAATACCGCGCCGATACCGGACGAATGTCCGAACTGCCACAGTCGCCGGATCAGATTTTTCGGCACGGGTACGCAGAAGGCGGAAGCCGAGATCGCTGAGCTGCCGGAGATCAGGATATTACGCATGGATCAGGATTCGACTGTCAAAAAATTTGCGCACGAGGATATTCTTAAATCCTTCAGCAGCGGTGAATATAATGTGCTTTTGGGCACGCAGATGGTGGCCAAAGGGCATGATATACCAAACGTCACGCTGGTCGGTATCCTTTCGGCGGATTCGACGTTGAACCTGCCCGATTTCCGGGCTTCGGAACGAACCTTTGCCCTGCTGACGCAGGCTGCCGGCAGAGCCGGGCGCGGTGACAGGGCCGGGCATGTGGTCTTGCAGACCTATGACCCTGCTAACCCTGTGATCAAGCTGGCGGCGACGCAGGATTATGACGCTTTTGCTGCCGGCGAGCTGGCAACCAGGCAGGAGCTGGGCTATCCTCCTTATACCGAGCTGTTGAAAATAACAGTTTTAGATAAAGAGGAGGTACGCGGCAGCAGTCTGGCGCAGCGGATCGTCAACTTTTTGCAGACACTGCAGCTGGAGCAGCCGGAACAGGAAATTTTGGTTCTGGGCCCGTTTCCTGCGATCGTCGCCAAAGTGCGCGATCTGTACCGTATGAACATTCTCGTAAAATGTCCGCAGATGGAGCTGGTCAAGCGTGCCTTGTGGAATTCTGAATTTAAAGAATGCCGCAATGTCTTTTTTGACGTCGACCCGGTCAGCGTTGTTTAGAAATTGCCTGAAATTTGCTAAATATGGTATAATATGAACACTTGGCGAGGTGTTTTCGAGCCTAGTGAGAATATATGCCCTTGTGGTATAATATAAGGCACGAAAAATTAAGGAGGTCCGACCGTGGCTAAATTAGAAATTATTGTTGCCGGTAACCCAGTGCTGCGGTTAAAGGCAGAAGAAGTAGCACGTATAGATAAAAAAACGGTCCGTTTGCTGAACGATATGGCGGAAACAATGTATGCGGCAGACGGCGTAGGTCTGGCTGCGCCCCAGGTGGGCGTGTCCAAACGGATAGTCGTTATCGACGTCGGCGAAGGGCTGATCGAGCTGATCAATCCTGTCATCACCAAAAGGGAAGGCTCTGTAGTCGGCGGCGAAGGCTGCCTGTCGGTGCCTAACTTTGAAGGCGAAGTAGAACGCGCCGAATATATCGAATGTGAATTTTTTGACCGTAAGGGCAAACGCATGAGGCTTGCCAGCGACGGTATTCTGGCGATCGCCGTACAGCACGAGCTGGATCATCTGGACGGGATCTTGTTTATTGACAAGGCTACCGTCCTGACACCTAAAGAAACAGCGCCTGCCGGCATCGAATAAGCCGCAGCCAAAGGAGACTAAAATGAGAATTGTATTTATGGGTACGCCCGATTTTGCCGTGGGCACCTTGCAGGCTCTGGTAGAATCAGGTAAGCACGAGATCGTTGCCGTTATCACGCAGCCCGACCGTCCCAAAGGGCGCGGGCAGAAAATGCTTATGACGCCTGTAAAAGAATACGCTTTAACGCAGGCTTTGCCTGTGTATCAGCCGGCTAAGGTCAAAACGCCCGAGTTTATCGCGCAGCTGCGGGAATTGCAGCCCGAGATCATCGTCGTTGCCGCTTTCGGCCAGCTGCTCAATCAGGAAATATTGACGCTGCCGCCTTTAGGCTGCGTCAATGTGCACGCTTCGCTGCTGCCTAAATACCGCGGTGCGGCGCCGATCCATTATGCGATCATGCAGGGCGAAAAAGAATCCGGCGTAACGATCATGCAGATGGATATCGGCATGGATACGGGCGCTATGCTCAGTAAAGTTACCGTGCCTATCGGCAGTGAAATGACGATGGGCGAGCTGCACGACGAGCTGAAGGTCAAAGGTGCGGAGCTGTTGGTGCGGACGTTGGACGAGCTTGCCGCAGGGACGGTAAAGCCTGAAGCGCAAAATGAAGCCGAGGCGACCTATGCCAGACTGCTGGACCGGGCGATGGAAAAAATCGACTGGACGCAGCCGGCCGCCAAAATACATGACCTGGTGCGGGGCTTTAACCCTGCGCCCGGAGCCTTTACCCGACTGCCAGACGGCAAGAGCCTGAAAATCTGGAAAACTGCTTTGGCAGCAGGGGCGTCTGCTTCAGCCGGCACAGTTACCGCTGTTACTAAAAAGGGCTTTATCGTAGCCTGCGGCAGCGGCGCACTGGAAGTGCTGGAAGTGCAGCCTGAATCGAAAAAACGTATGGAAGCAAAAGTTTTCTGCAATGGCCGCGGCGTAGAGCCCGGCACTGTCTTAGGTAATATCGAGGGGTAAGCAATGATTGAACTGGAAAATGTTTTTAAACCGAAAAAGAGGGTTTTTGTTTCGCTGACTTTGGCCAGCGCCGTTCTTGGCGCGATGGTCATTTATATGGCCTGGCGCGTAGCTCTGCCGGGTCTGCAGCAAATCAACGCCAAGCTGCCGGTAGTGTTCGGCGGCATCGGTATCGCCATTGCTTTAGCTTTGCTGGCTGGCGTTGCCGGTATCGTGCTGGCGATCCTGGGCGTACCTATCATGAAGATATTTTACTTTTGGGCTTGGAAGGCTGTGAATATTTTATTCCCCTTCGCTGTTGTTTTAGGCCGCATTTTTGATATCCCGCGCAGTAAGATAGAACAGTCCTTTATCGAAGTCAGCAATCATCTGGTCAAGCAGCACCGCGTCAAAGTGCCTGCCGACCGTATCATGATCCTGACTCCGCACTGTATCCAGCTGGATACCTGTGTGCATAAGATCACCCGCAATATCGAAAACTGCCGTCAGTGCGGCGGCTGCAGCGTCGGCGCTATGCTGGGGCTGGCGCATAAATACGGTATCCATATGGCGGTCGCCACAGGCGGTACCTTAGCGCGGCAAATGGTCAAACAGATCCGGCCGAAAGCTATTGTTGCCGTTGCCTGTGAGCGCGACCTGACCAGCGGTATCCAGGACGTGTTCCCGCTGCCGGTCATCGGCGTACTCAACGAGCGGCCCTTCGGGCCCTGCTTCAATACCCGCGTCGATATCAAACGTGTGGAAGCCGCTGTACTGGACTTTTTAGAAGTTGAGGAAAAGCATGGCTAACAATAAAGAAAAAAAAGCTGTGGCAAACACTCTGCCTAATGCCCGTTTAACAGCGGTGCAGGTGATAAACAGCGTTTTTACCGGCGGTGCTTACGCCAATATCGCGCTCAGCAAAGCGCTGGGCCAACAAAAATATAGTGAACAGGACAGAAGGTTCGTTACCGAGCTGGTTTACGGCACGGTGAAAGCCAAAGGCACTATCGACTGGCTGCTGCAGCAGCTGGTATCGCGGCCTCTGGGCAAAATCGAACCGATGATTTTAAATATTTTACGGCTGGGTGTTTTCCAAATTTATTTTTTGGAACGCATACCGGCCTCTGCTGCTTGTAATGAGTCCGTTAATCTGGCGAAGAAATTCGGGCATGACGGCATCGTAAAATTTGTGAACGGCGTACTGCGGGGAGCGGTACGCAGCAAAGAAAATATCGTTTATCCCGATGCGGAAAAAGACTCCAAAGAGTATTTGGCGCTAAAGGAATTTCACCCGGACTGGCTGGTAAAACGCTGGCTCAAGCAATTTGGCTTTGAAGGGGCGCAGGCGTTGTGCCGCTTTGATAATGAGCCGCCGCCGCTGACCCTGCGGGTAAACACTTTAGTGACCGACCGTAAAACCCTGCTGGCGAATTTACTGGAGGACGGTTTTGCAGCTGAACCTTCACGGTGGTGCGGGGACGGTATCGTCTGTACCAGGATTCCGTCTCTTGGCGTACTGTTCAGCAAATATAACGATATGTTTTATGTACAGGACGAAAGCTCGATGCTGGTAGCGCCGGTTCTGGCGCCGCAGCCGGGACAGACCGTGATCGACGTGTGCAGCGCGCCGGGCGGTAAAACTACCCATCTGGCGCAGCTGATGCAAAATCAGGGCCTTATTTACGCTACTGATATCCATGAGCATAAAATCAAGCTGATCGAAGAAAACAGCAGGCGTTTGGGCATCACTATCATTCAGCCGTCGGTGCACGACGCGGCTGAGTTCAAGCCGGAGTGGGAGGAACTGGCCGACTGCGTGCTGGTTGACGCTCCCTGTTCGGGGCTGGGCGTACTGCGCCGCCGTGCCGAAGCGCGCTGGACCAAAACTAAAGCGGACCTCAAAACCTTCCCGCCGCTGCAGCGCGAGATTCTGCGCAACGCTGCACGCTACGTTAAACCGGGCGGCAGGCTGGTCTATAGTACCTGCACTTTAGAGCAGGCCGAAAACCACTACATCCCCGCCGAATTTTTAGAAAACAATCCCAACTGGCAGTATGCCGGTTTTCAGCACCCGCTGACAGGTGAAACTGTGGACGAGCTGCAGCTGCTGCCGCAGCGTGACGGTACCGATGGTTTCTATATCTGCGCTTTGGTGCGTAAGGAGTAAATCGTGAAAAAAGAGCTGTTTGGCTTATCCTTAAGTGAATTACAGGAACTTCTGGCCGCCGCCGGACTGAAAAAATTCCGTGCGGCCCAGGTCTATCAATGGTTATATCAAAAATCCGTCACTGCTTTTGACCAGATGCGCAACCTTTCCAAAGCAGACATCGCGGTTCTGGAAGCAAACTTTACGATCCTGCCGCAGCAGCTTAAAATATTGCGCGAACAGGTATCTCAGGACGACCTGACCCGCAAGGTGCTGCTGGAATTTCCTGACGGCAATTCGGTCGAGACGGTGCTGATGCACCACGACTATGGTTACAGCGTCTGCGTATCCAGCCAGGTGGGCTGCGATATGGGCTGCGCTTTTTGTGCCAGCGGCTTGAACGGCTGCGTGCGCAACCTGACAGCCGCCGAGATTTTGGCGCAGGTCTATCTTTTTAACAGTATGCTGGTCCGGGAAGGCAAACAGGTCAGCCGCGTCGTCGTTATGGGCAGCGGTGAGCCGATGCTCAACTTTGACGCCGTTATCGGCGCCTTGCAGTTCCTGCACCAGGAAAATACCATGTATATGAGCTACCGCAATATGACGATCTCGACCTGCGGCATCATTCCCGGTATCGAAAAACTGGCGGCGCTGGGACTGCCCATCAATCTGGCGATCTCGCTGCACGCAGCCGAGCCCGGCCTCAGGACCGAGCTGATGCCGGTCAACAAGGGTTTTCCTTTTCAGGACGTTATCCAGGCCGCCGAAGCCTATGTGGGGCACACTGGCAGGCAGGTGACCTATGAATATATCCTGATCGCCGGTAAAAATGACAGCCCCGTAGCAGCCGAGCTGCTGGCTAATCATCTGCGCTTCAAGCACGCCAGCGTCAATCTGATCCCGGCAAATCCAGTGCCCGAAAAAGGCTATGCGCGCCCAACCAAAAAAGTGGTCGAAGCCTTTTTAAAGGTACTGCAAAAACATAAAATCAACGCTACCGTCCGCAAGGAAATGGGCAATGACATCGACGCCGCCTGCGGACAGCTGCGCGCCAGCTTTGCCCAGGAGCAGCAGGCGTAAAGGCAGCGGCGTTATCAGTGAGAAAAACAGATATAAGCTATAAAGTAAGGAGGTTCGCCAATGTTCGTTATCAGTAAAACCCATGTGGGCATGGTAAGAACGGTCAACGAAGACGCTTTGTTGACAACAGGACCTGAGCTTTTTGCACTTGCCGACGGTATGGGCGGTTATGCTGCCGGAGATACCGCCAGTAAGGAAGCCCTGCAGGTTTTGCAGCAGGAAGCAGAAAAATTCAAACCGCTTACAGGAGCGGCGCTGTGCGCAGCTATGAGGTCAGCCGTACAGCAGGCCAACGCGCATATCCGCCGCATGGCGCAGACTGAAGAAAAATATCATGATATGGGTACGACGCTGGTGGCGGTCTATCTGGCAGCCGACGGTAAAGCCTATGCGGCTAACGTGGGCGACAGCAGACTGTATACCTGGCGCGAAGGCGTTTTACAGCAGATCACCCGTGACCATTCCTACGTCGCCGAACTGCTGGCCAGCGGTGAGATCACAGCGCAGGAGGCCTTTAAGCATCCGCAGAAAAATATTATCCTGCGGGCGGTGGGCGCCGAAGACGAGCTGGAAGTAGATTGTTTTACCATAGAATTGACTGAAGCTACGAAGCTGCTTTTGTGCAGCGACGGGTTGAGCGATATGGTGGCTGACAGCCAGATCAGTGCGATATTGCAGGAACATCAGACAGCGGCAGCTGCCGAAGCGCTGCTGGAAGCAGCTTTAGACAACGGCGGGCGGGATAATGTTTCGCTGATACTGATCGACCTGACACCGGCAGAGGAGGATAAAAGATCATGACAGATATGATAGGAAAAATTTTACATAACCGTTATAAGATCCTGCGTCCTGTCGGTGTCGGCGGTATGGCAGAAGTTTATCTGGCACAGGATATGCTGCTGGACAGGGAAGTCGCCGTCAAAATACTGCGCGCCCAGTTCAATAACGATAAAAGCCTGCTCGAGCAGTTCCGCCGCGAGGCTCAGTCTGCCGCGCGCCTGATCCATCCTTCTATCGTCAATATTTTTGACGTCTGCGAAGAAAACAGCCTGTATTTTATCGTGATGGAATATGTGGACGGCAGAACGCTGAAAAGTATCTTAGAGGAGCAGGGCCCGCTCAAACCCTTCTGGGCCGTGCATATCGCCTGCGAACTGGCGGCTGCGCTGCAGCACGCCCATAACCGCAATATCATTCACTGCGACATCAAGCCGCATAATATCCTTATCAATAAAAGCATGACCCCTAAAATCGCCGATTTCGGCATCGCGCGCATGGTCACCAGCCAGACGATGGTCTATACCTCGTCGGTAATAGGCTCGGTGCACTATCTGTCGCCTGAACAGGCCGGAGGCTGCCCTGTAACGGCGCAGTCCGACATCTATTCACTGGGCATCGTGCTGTATGAAATGCTGACCGGGCACGTGCCTTTTGACGGCAAAACCGCCGTCGCCGTGGCGATGATGCACCTTGAAAAAACGCCGCCGCCGCTGAAAAGCTATGACCCCGAACTGCCTGATTCACTGCAGGAGGTTATCGACAAGGCACTGGCCAAAGACCCGGCTGACCGCTATGCGACCGCCGAAGAAATGTGGCAGGACCTGTATAACATCAAAACTAAAATGCTGCAGGAAAGCGTAGAAGAAGATTATGCCGAAATGCTGGGCATCACGGCGATCGCGAAAAACGAACTGGCAGAGCCTACCGGAAAAATCTACGACTGGGCTGAGGATACTGAGGAAGGCGCTCCTGAAGAAACCATCATCATGAAACCGGCCTTCAATAAAAGCACTGACGAGATCGTGCAGGAGGCGGCCGCCGTCAACAGACGGGAACGCCGCAATAAATATATCAAGCTGTTCGCGCTGGTCGCGATCCTATCTGCCGTCTTTTTGCTGGTCGGCAACGTCTTCAGCCGCAAAACTGTCGATGTGCCCAACGTCATCGGCAAATCGGTAGTGGAAGCGCAGAAAACCCTGGAAAAATCGGGCTTTACTGTCAAGCTGGACGAAGAATACGACGAAAAGGTGACCCCCGGCTACGTTATCAAACAGGAGCCGGAAGGCATCAGCAAACGCAAGGAAGGCAGCGAGATCACCCTGGTAGTCAGCAAAGGACTGGAAATGCTGGAAATGCCGGATCTGATCGGGCGTAAGCTGGATAATGCTAAAAAACTTTTAAGCGATCTGGGGTATGAAACCGGCATCGTCACCTATAAATTTGTGGCAGGCAAGCCGGCCGAAACCGTTTTGGAACAGGCCCCGAAAGCTAAAAATAAGACCCCGAAAGGCTCGAAGGTAGACCTGGTCGTATGCCGCGACCCCAAAGACATGACTATGCCCGACGTGATGGGCAATACTTTAGACGATGCTAAAAAAGCCCTGACGGAACTAGGGATCATGGATATTACCGTGCGCTATGTGTCAAGCGGCAGCCGGGAAGGCACGATAGTGGGCCTGGAGCCGCCTGTCGGCTCAAAATTTGCCAATGACGGCAAAGTCGTGCTGCAGGTATCCTCCGGCAGTCATCCGCAAAGCGTCAATAAATATGCCGAATTTGTTGTGCCGCAGGGCAGCGGCACGCAGGACGTGCAGATCATCCTGATCGACGACAATGGTCAGCGCACCGTTTACCAGGGCGCGCAGAAAGCAGGCGTACGTATCCGCCAGAAGGTAGAAGTTACCGGCAGCGGCAAAGTACAGTTCTTCTGCAATAATAAAATGGTCGAGGAGAAAAATCTGTGAGTATCGGCCAGGGAAGAATCATCAAAACCTATAACGGTTATTACTATGTCGACAGCGGCAATGGCGAGCTTGTCACCTGCAAGGTCAAGGGCAAGCTCAAGCAGATCCGCTTTTCGCTCTGCACCGGCGACATGGTCGAATTTGAAACCAATCATAACGGCGAGAGCATGATCACCAGGATATTGCCGCGGCGTAATTTTATGCTGCGCCCGAGGATCGCCAACGTCGATCTGATCATCGTTGCTTTTGCCTGCGTCAACCCTGATTTCAGCTACCTGTTGGCCGATAAGCTGCTGGTACTGGCAGAGCAGGCGGGTATCCCGGCTATTATCTGCCTGAATAAAATCGATCTGGCGCCGGCTGGCTTTGTGGAAGAGGTCAAAGCAGTATATGCAAAGATCGGCTATGAAGTATTTGCTGTTTCCGCCCGGCAGGGCACTAATATCGCAGCCCTGAAAGAGCGGTTATACGGTAAAATAACAGTCTTTGCCGGGCCCTCCGGCGTAGGCAAGTCATCGACGCTCAACGCTATCGAACCGGGTATGCAGCTGGTCACAGGCAGCGTCAGCGAAAAAATAGGGCGGGGCAGGCACACCACACGCTTTGCCCACCTGCTGCCCTTTGCCGGCGGCTATATGGCTGATACGCCTGGTTTTGGCAACTTGAACCTGGAAGAACTGGACGACAAAAAGCTGGCATCGTGCTTCCGCGAATTTGCCGATTTTGAACAGGGCTGCAAGTTTACGCCCTGCACCCATACGCACGAACCGGTCTGCGGCGTCAAGGACGCGCTGGCGGCAGGCGAGATAGCGCCGTCGCGTTATGAATCGTACCTGACTATTTTAGAAGAAATAAAATCCAAAAAGGAAAAGGACGGAAGAAAATGATCAAAGTAGCGCCTTCAATCTTATCTGCCGATTTTGCTTATCTGGCAGACGAAATCAAAAAAATCGAAACTGCCGGAGCTGACTGGGTACATATCGACGTGATGGACGGCGCCTTTGTGCCGAACCTGACCTTTGGCGCGCCTGTCGTGCAAAAGATCCGTAAGGTCACAGGCCTCTTTTTTGACTGTCACCTGATGGTCAATAATCCTGAGCAATATATCGACGATTTCGCTGCTGCCGGAGCCGATATGATAGTTGTGCATGCCGAAGCTACCAAGCATCTGCACCGCTGCGTGCAATATATCAAAAACAAAGGCCTGCAGGCAGGTGTGGCGCTGAACCCGGCTTCGCCCCTGTGCCTGGTAGAAGAAATTTTGCCCGAGTTGGATATGGTGCTTTTGATGAGCGTCAACCCCGGCTTTGGCGGACAGAGCTTCATTGAAACTACAGTGCCAAAAATAGCCCGGCTGCGGAAAATGATCGATGACGCAGGCCTGAACGTGGAGATACAGGTAGACGGCGGTATCAACGATAAAACATCTAAATTAGTCCGCGAAGCAGGCGCTACCGTGCTGGTAGCAGGCTCGTATGTTTACGGAGCCGCCGATACCAAAGCGGCTATCGCCAGTTTAAAAGCATAATTGGTAATCAATATTATAACCGTACAGTATTTAGCTGTGCGGTTTTACTTTTCTATAGTAGATTTTTCAACGAAATTTGACTATTATGTTATACTAGGATATATGGAGAGAAGGTTGTACTTTGGATATTAAAATCATAAAAATGTTATGTGAAAAAAATGCCATTCGCTGGACTAATCATATTCTAATACGACTTTTACAACGTGGAATATCTATTAAGGATATTAAACATGGGTTATTATGTGGTAAAATAATAGAAGAGTATCCTAATGATTATCCTCATCCAAGCTGTTTAGTTTTAGGAATGTCTGTAAATAGACAATATATACATGTAGTTTGTGGTATTGCATATGATGAATTATGGTTGATAACGGCTTATTATCCCAATCCTGATGAATGGAATAATGATTTTACGCAAAGAAGGAGGCAACAACGATGAAACACTGTTTTATGTGTAAAGGAATGCTAGAAGATAAAGCAACGACTTTTATGGCTGATTTAGGTAATTGTATCGTCATTATTAAAAATGTACCATCACAGGTTTGCATTCAGTGTGGAGAGATTTCCTATAGTGACGAAGTTGCCGTTGAATTGGAACGAATCAGTAATTCGCTTAAGCAATCAGTTACAGAAATTGCAATTATTGATTTTACTAAGGCTGCTTAAAGCAACAGTTAAATCAGTTGAGTGAATTTAAAATATCTGTAATTTAAAATACCGCTATGAAGTATACTTCATAGCGGTATTTATGTTATTTATTATTCAGGACGCGCAGCAGCAGACGCAGCCAGTTCAGTAAACTCCTGGTTTTATTATTGATCGCAAGCCTCCTTGACATTTGAGTTGTTATTGCTCGTTGTGGTTATTTTGCAGCAGCGCCTTGCTCAGCTCGTTCAGGCACTCAGTAAGCCTGTCCAGCCGCTGCTCCATGCGCAGCAGCAGATACCAGCTCAGCACCATCGGAAACCCGAAATTGCCGACAGCGCTGCAAAGCTCTTTGGTATCCATAAGCTTACGCCAGTACGGAAACAGTAACGGTTTTGATACGCGCTTCCACAAATTCAGTCAAAGCACAGCCGCTGCTGGTAATAACGCCAGCTTCAATGATCTTGTCGGCGGCTGCCTTAGCCTCGGCTAAAGTAACATCCTCACGCGGATCAGCAATACTTAAAGTTTTTTTGCTGCCGTCGTTTTTAGTAAAGACCAGTTCTAAAGTTTTTTCCATGATTTTCTCCTTTCAGCTTATAGTTTTTGTATGTAACCAAAAGTTACAGTGTTTTATTATTTTTACTTAAATATAGCAGTTCTTGGTGCTATATAGTAGGTTTTAAAGCGCATTGTGAAGGATGAAAAGCTTATTCAGCTTTTTCAAGCGCCGCTTTCTCGCTTACATATACGTTAACGACGGGATGGGCCATCAACTCGCCGATAGCCTCGGCAACTGCATAACACTTCGCATTTTCGGCATCAATAACAACACTGCCGATCAGCGCGCTTTTGGTCTGCATAGCACCCAAAGCATTTACACCGTCCTCTGCTTCCAAATACAATTTTAAAGAAGTTATATTTTTAGTAACACTCATCCTTTTCACCTCCTTTTACGGCGTCAGGCACCGCTGATTATTTTTACTCTAAAGTTACAGCTGACGGCAGGCGCGCCCGGCGTAAAGCCTCCAAATACCAAAGCGCCTTACCGCGCAGGACTTCTCCGCCCGGTTTCATCATGTCGTCGCCGGGAGAATCGTGCACATACCACAAATCCCAGCGGGTCTCCGCATCGCCGCTGTAAGGCCCGTAACCGTCCAGCAGCGCCGCCTCGCAATGGGTCAGAACAGTAAAACGGTCAACAGCAAGGTCAAGTCCGTCTGTGAGCTGGGCTGTTAATTTAGCGGCCGCGTCGATTTGCTGCGGCGTGGGCGGATAACTGCCAAAAGCAGTATCGTAGCCGTGGTGGGGCAAAGCCCCTAAAGCGCAGCAAAGGGCGATACCGATTGAACCGCTGTTGCGGTGCCAGGTATGCGGCTTATAATCAGTCAGCAATGCGCAGGTACGGTAAATGCTGCCGTCGGCGTCAATATTAAAATGATAATCGTCGTACAGCTCGCCGTAACGTCCTGCCGTCCAGTGCAGATAGATCTGTGCGATACGGTTGCGTCCCAGGACAGTCAGATCCCGCAGCTTAGCTGCGGTCAGTACAGGTGTTGCTGCTTTCTGTAATCTCATATTTGCTCCTCCTTTCAGTCTGGGGCAGCTGCCTGTAAAACAGCGTGCCCGAAACTTGATCGTTCGGGGTGATTAACCCTTACACTTATAAAAGAGCAGCAAAATCGCGTTTTTATGCTATGTTTACACAAATAAAATGCAAAAGACCGTTTTTGTAAAACAAAACACCTCTAAAGCAGGGCAAAAACCTTACTTTAGAGGTGTTTATTTGTTTGTGATAATATATTGCAAGCATAAAAATAAAATAACGAACTTTAGTTTGTAAACTTGATTGCAAAGTGCTATACTAGGGCAAGAGATAGCAAATGAGTTGGCTTATCAGTCCCGTAACGGATTGGTGGTGGGACTATGAGCGTATATCAGGCATTGTCATTAATGATAGCGTTTGGTATCCTCGTGGCTACCATTTTTCTTGCCCTTAAATAGCAAGAAAATGAGCCCAACATAAGTATGCGGGCCCATCTTCAAGTCTACATTGTTACGAGATGAGCCAACGCGACTAAACATTTGCTATCTCTTTTGCTAATATTATATCGCATTTGTCAAGTAAAAGCAAAAACCGCATAACCTTGCGGCTAAGCGGCTTCCTGTCGAATTCAAAATTCTAGAGAGGAGAGCCGACTTACCCAATCAGCTATCTCTACTTCGTATTATAGACTGTTCGTCAAAGAATTTCAAGTGAAAGTATTTTACGATCTATGGACGGCAAACCTTGCAAGGAACCATACCCATATCAATAGCTTCCTGCCGGCTGGAAAAATAAATACGGTTACTTTCATTCATTTTACGTTCCCAGCGGCAGCCCTGATAATGGAACTTCCAACTGTTGCGGTTGCCAATATAAGTTGTAGCATATGCTGCCAGTGGAATAGCCAGAGCAATAATAAACGCTAATGTGATAGTTATAAATTTCTTCATAAGAAATCACTTCCGTATTTCATTTAATTTTATTATCAAATTCAATAATAGAATCAGCGTAGAATAAAAATATAAACGACAAAAGTCGCATAACCTTGCGGCTAAGCGGCTTCCTGTTGATTTTAATATTCACGGGAAAGCCAACTTACCACAATCAGCTATCTCTACTTTGTATTATAGATTGTTCGTCAAAAAATTTCAAATAGATTTTTATTTACTGATAGTTAAATGAGCAGTTGTTCCCCGCCTACTTTGGTAGGCGTTTTTTTTATGCCTTTTTTGGGGTAAGACGGGTCAAAACTGCATCAGGCGGCAGCCTTTTTAGCTGTATAGAAAATTTTATTGCTGCCTGGCCACGTAAAGAGTTGCAAGACAAGCTTAAACATTTACTTACAGTTAAAGTAAATGTCTTGCGGGGGGGGACAGAGATGTTATAATACTTATAATTACCTCTGTATATAAATTGTATGTATTAGTTAAACTACTTGAAATAAAAGAAAGAATAAATTAAAGAAAATTAAAGTATACAGGGGGTTCAGCTAAGGGAAGCGGGGATAGGGATGAAGAGATCAAGCAAGCATAACAGACGTTTAGCCAAGACAGTTGGGCTGACGCTCCTGTTATCCGCAGCAGTTGCCAGTCAGGGCATGGCGGCGGAGGTCATTACTGATGGGATCACTTTAAATGGGGGCACGAGAACATTAACGGAAGATACTGAGGTTTCAAATTCCGCTGCAGGCACGGTTATCAGTTTAAGCGGCGGCGCTGAATTGACAGCCGAAAAAGATTTAACGGTCACAGCAGCCAACGGAACAGGTAAGAGCGAAGGGATGAATATCAACGGCTCTACGCTTACAGTGGCCGGCAAAACAGTGATCGGCGTTAGATGCACCAGCAGCAACACTAGTCACTATGCTTACGGTATCAGTATGTCAAGTTTGTCTGGAGCCAGCAGCGCCAGTTTTCAGGATCTGGAGATCAACTCCTCCTCTGCGGCAGGAGCGGCATTTGGTATATCCGGTAGTGATGCTTGCACCAATACGGTTAACGGTACAGCGAAGCTGAATGTGACGGCTGGAGGCAGCAGTGGTGCGATCGGTATTCAGACCATCGGTACTAATAATTTTGGAAATTTAGAAATCACTGCTGTTTCGGCAGCAGGTAGTGCTACCGGCATCAACTATCAGTCTAAGGCGGGTAAAACGGCGTCAGTTACAGTTACTGGTACTGCTTTACTTACAGTTAAAGGTCAGTCGGCCTGGGGCATCAAATCACAGCAAGGCAGCAAAAGCAATTTTAATGAGTTAATGATCATAGCTGAAGCGACTCAAAGTGATGCTTATGGCATACATTCGCTTAGCGATGCAGAAAATACAGCAGCAGGCACTGCTGCTATTACTGCTAATGCCATCGGTACTGCTGCCTCCAGTACTGCCCGTGGTATCTATGCGCAAAACACGAGTAAAAATACTTTTGAAAAGGATCTGACGCTTACCTCCATCTCAGAAGCAGGTGCTGCAACGGGTATTAGTAATTATAATGATGCAAGTACTGCTGTAGGCGGTAATACCATGATCACTGTTCGTGGTAATAGTGAAACTTCGGGAATATATTTGGGTAACAACGCTACAGGAACATTTGGCAAGGATCTGACGATAACTGCTGAATCGTCTGTATATCATAGCCGCGGTATCCGTATAAACAGTACGGCGGCCAATGCGTTGACGGTAGGCGGCAACACCAATATCATGGTCACTGCCGGCGCTCAGGCTCAAAATGCGGAGGTCTGCGGAATCAGTCTTGAGTCTACTGCCACCAATAAATTCCAGGGTAATACCGTGATCAGCGTAATTGATCATAGTCTTGCTGCCACCGGGACTACTTATGGGATCGCCTACGGCGTTAAGGAAAGTTATGGATCAAATACCTTTGAAAAGGATCTGACGATTACCGTTGTATCTGACAACAATAAAGCTTACGGCATGAATTTAGTTGGTAGTGGTTCAGCGCCAACCCAAGTGACAGGCGGTGATAATATTATCACTGCTATTGGCAAAACAGGGGCTTACGGCATCAATATCAGCAATGGTGCCGGCAAGACCTTTGCCGGAGGTACGGCTACCTATATCAATCTTGGCAACACAGACGCAGGCGTTAGCGGCAGGGCGCCTGTCGAGAATTACGGTATCCAAACTAGCAGGGAAAGCGCTGCTTTTGCAAATAAGGTCATTATCAACAATGCCGGCTGCCTGCAGGACAGCGTTACTTATGGCGTTTACGGCGAAAATAAATGGAATTATATCCCGGTAGTAATAGATTTTCAAAAGGGGCTGGTGTTTGCCAACCAGACGGACGGCTATGCCCTGTATGCTACGGGTGAGGATAATAGTAGTCTTACTAAAATCTTAGCCAATAGCAGCGGCGGCAGTCAGGTTTATCTGACAGGAGCAATCAAGGCCTGCCAAAACGGTGAGATCCACTTGAAGCTGGATACGCAGGATTCCTATTACAAGGGCACGGCGACCATAGAGCAAGCAACCAGCGGCAATAATGCAGGCGTCATTGATCTGGAGCTGGCTAACGGAGCCAAATGGGACGTTACAGGCGACAGCCATATTACAAATCTGGTACTGGGGGCCGGCGGCGGCATCGATCTGCAGCAGCAGGCAGGGCATCAGGAATTACAGGCCGATAACTTGAGCGGCAGCGGCGGGACGATCGTCATCGGTTCTGACCTGCGCAGCGATCAGGCGGATAAGCTGATTATCGGCTCCGGTTCCAATGCAGGCAGCCAAAATATTATAGCTAAGGATGCCAATGGTACTGCCAGCGGCAAAGCTTTGATTGCCAGTGACGCCAGCAACACTTTAGATTTAGAGGGCGGCAGCGGTTATTTTGGTGGACTGCATACCTATACTGCTGATGTTGCAGCGGAAAGCAATGGTTCAGGCACAGACTGGTATCTGCGGAGCGTAACAGAAGAACTTACCGAAACAGCGGCAACGCTGCTGCAGAGCAGTGACGCTGTCTATTCCGGCTGGGTGCACAATAACGACAGCCTGAACGAACGGTTGGGAGAAGTACACGCCGACGTGTCAAAACAAGGTGTCTGGGCCCGTGTAAGCGGCGGCAGATTAAAGGGCAGCGGCTTAAAAAATAATTATCAAACTTATCAGCTGGGCTATGATGCGCTTTTGGAAGCCGGTAAGGACAATGCGGCTAAATATAAGACCAGCAAGTGGCTGGGCGGCGCGGCTATAGAATATACTGCGGGCAGCACCGGGTATACAGCCGGCAGCGGTGAGAACAATATGACTTCCCTGGCTCTGTATGGTACGAAATACAACGAAAAATCAGGCGATAAGCTGGATATTGTTTTGAAACACGGACAGATCAAAGGCGAGCTGACGGCCTACGGTATTGGCAGCGACAGGGCCGACTATAAAACCAGGGCCAGCTCGCTGAGCCTGGAATACGGCAAGCGGCTGCAGCAGCAAAGCGGTTGTTTTCTTGAACCGCAGCTGCAAATGACTTTGGGGCATATCAACGGCAACAGCTATACTACTGCCGGCGGGACCAGAGTAGACTACGACAGCATCAACAGCGCCGTAGGGCGGTTGGGCATAGCTGTAGGCAAACAATTCCGTCAGGGCAATGTGTATTTGCAGGCTTCAGCTTTGCATGAATTTGGCGGCAGCGGCGGCATCAGCCTAACGGCGGCCAACGGCGAAACTGCGCAGGAGAAGAAGGATTACAGCGGCAGCTGGTATGAGCTGAAGGTGGGCGGCAACGTCAGTCTGAACCCAAACAACGACCTGTATTTTGATGTGGCACGCTCTTTTGGCGGCGATTTCCAAAAACAGTGGCAGATCAATGCCGGATTGAGGTTCAGTTTCTGAGCAGTATCTGCGCGATCACCCTGAGCTTGTAAGCAGGTAAAAAGTAAAGCTTGTATGAGGATAAGGCAGCCAAGCTGCGGCGAAAACATCTGCTTATATGTCTTGCGGGGGGGTACAAACGTGCTATAATGAATGCGGATATTATCTTAACAAATGTTTTTGAAGTTTTAATAAATAAAATCTGTTTTTTAACAATGTAAGTGACAGGAAAAACAATATTTTCAAGAGTGCAGGAGTGGTGATGTAAAGGTGTACGATGAAAAATGCCTGACGCGTATCGGCGGCAATATCCGTTTTCTACGCACTGCCTGTCAGCTCAACCAGCAGGAAATGGCAAAACGCATTGGTATCAGTCAAACCCATCTGAGTAATTTAGAGCATAATCATACGCAGGTCAGCCTGAAGCTGCTGCTGCGGATCGCCAATGTGCTGGAGTGCCCGCTGCAAGTTTTTTTGGATACCCAGGCGGCACTGGATTGGGGCAAAGAACAGGCTAAAAAAGATGCGTCTGAGCAGGAAGAAATTACAGAAACCTATACCTTAGAGGAAGTGCGGCAGCTTTTGCAGCATGTGCGGCTGCCATACAAGTAAAACGCTGTAACCGCAGCAGTTGCTGCGGAGGATATATATTTAATCTGCAAAACGGGGAGGCGGTAACGCAGGCAGAGCAGGAAAAATAAAAATGCTGTAATGGCAAAGAGAGGAGGAGTAAAGTGCCCGAACAAATACATCTTGGTTTCGGCATTGATAAGAATTTTGGCAAATTCGCCGGCATCACCATCACCTCATTGGTGCATAACAATATCGAGCATGATCTGATCGTGCATATCGTCTACGACGAGCTGCTGCAGGAGGATATGGAAAAATTACTGCAGATGGAAAGGCTGTACCGTAATCTGACACTGCGCTTTTACCAGATCACAAGTACCGAAGGCATGACCTTCGTCGTACCGCCGGGACATATCACGCAGGCGATGTATTACCGCTATCTGTTTGCCGATATGCTGCCGGAAACGGTAACGCGGCTTATCTACATGGATGCGGACATCATCTGCAAAGGCGATATCCTGCCCTTGTGGCAGCTGGACTTGCAGGGGAAGGTGCTGGCAGCGGCGCGCGATTACGGCGAGGACCGCAGCTGTGACCGTATCGGTCTGAAAAACGGCCGCTATTTCAATTCCGGCGTTTTGCTGATGGACTTAAAACAATGGCGTGAGCAAAAACTTACAACAAAATTGTTCCAGTGGCTGGAGCAGGTCGGCGGCACGAAGATCCTCTGGGGCGATCAGGATGCGCTCAACGGTGTTATCGACGGTGAGTTTGTGGAATTGCCGAAAATTTTTAACTGTATCGTTATCAACAACACAACTTTGAATGAAGATTTGCAAGCGGTGATCGTACACTATATCGACTATGTGAAGCCCTGGCACAGTTATTATGTGGACAGCAATGCGAAAGAACTGTACTGGCAGTATGTCAAAAAATCTCTGTGGAGCGATTTGAAACCGCAGGATGGTAAAACTGTGCAGACGGTGATGATGACGGCGCGGCTGCTGCACAAGCAGGGCAAATATGCCGAATCGGCATCGTATTACGAAGCCTTATTAAAGTATTTTTTAAAAGAAAAATATGAATAAAAATGATGGATTTGAGAAAGAAGGATGCAAATGTCTCGTAAAGCAAGTTTAACTAAGAAAATAGCACATACGCTGCTGGCGATGTCGATAGTTTATTCCAGCGGTATCAACATTGTAGTCAACGAAGTTTACGCCGCAGAGAAAGCGGAAAATATTACCAGCAGCGGCGGTCGTTTTACTGAAACCGGAGCTGCTGGTAATGACATTTCAACTGGTTCTGTTACCGATGGTGAAAATGCTGTTATCACAGGTAAGATTACAGAAGGAACTATCAGCAATGCTATTGTGGTTACAGCGACCGGAGGCAGGGGCGGTGACGAGATTGATTATTCCAACCCAACAGTAATGGCAGGTGCTAAAGGCGGCGACGCTGTGGCCAGGGTAACGGTAGATGAAAGTCTCAGCAGCGTTGAAACAGGCAATATAACAGTAACTGCAACAGGTGGACGTAACGGCAGCGTTTATCAGGGCGTAAGTCAGGTTGCCGGTGCTGCTGCGGCCTATGGTTTGGCAGTTAAACATGACCTGACGATCACGGCTGCTAAGATAAATGTAGTCGCTAAATCAAATTTTACGAATTGGTATAAAGGCTCAGTAGATATAAACGGTGCTAAACACAGCAAGGCGTTAGCAGCGGGCCTGCAGGTCGATGACGGCACGGTTATTTTTAGCGGTACTGATATCATAGTGAATGCTCAAAGTTCTAGTTATCTATCGAGTATTGAGGAAATTGCTGAGGGGGCCACAAAATTTTCTGACGGCGGTGATGCTGAGGCTTGTGGGATCAGGGTTACTGGCGGCGAGGTAACGGCAACAATGACAGGCAATTTGGAGATCGAAAAGAGCGAAGGATCGTACAGCATCGAACCAGGGAGGGGACAGGATGTGATGTCTGGTTTAACACATGCTGTTGACGGCGGAGCTGGCGGCAATGCTGTAGCCTATGGCGTTGATGTCAACGGCGGGATCGCCCATTTAGCTTTGCAGGATATAAGTATCAAGCAGTCTGGTAGTAGTAATTATATAAGCGGTGGAATTGGCGGCAATGCTGCTGGTACTGACGTTGAAAATGCTGTGGCAGGCCATGGTGGAGCTGGTGGTAACACTAATGTTGCTGGCGTCCATATCGTGAGTGGTAAGGTAGACGGCACCATAAGGAATATAGAAATAGCGACTTTTCAGAATAGGGCCGATGGAGGTAAAGGCGGAGCTGTTATCAACAGCCTCAGCGGCAGCGGCGGCACTGGCGGGGATTTTTATGTAGCAGGGATCAGTAACACCGGCGGCGAAGTGGAACTGACTGTGGCTGGGATGGACATCGTGGCGGCCGGCGGCAAGGGCGGTGACTTAGGGACATTAACTGTAACTGACGCAAGCAAGGTGACAGCCGCAGGAGTAGTACAGGCGTCTGCGGGTAAAGGCGGTGAAGCTTTAGTCGTTGGCGTGGATAATCGTGGCGGCAGCAGCAAGGTCACCGTAACAGGTAGTATTAAGCTTGCGGCAACCGGCGGCCAAGGTGGCAGCGGTAACATCAATGCCGATTCTGCAGGCAAAGTTACAGATGAGGCTGCTCAGATATTGGTAACGGAGCGAGTAAGCGGGGCTGGCGGCGAGGCGATAGCCGTTGGTTTGCAGAATACGGACGGAAGCCTGGCAGCAGATGTACAGAAGCTGGAAATAACGGCAACTGGTGGGCTTGGTGGCGGCGGAATCAGTACTTATGGCACTGTCAATGGTGCCAGTGCTGTTGGTGGGGCTGCCGCCGCTTATGGGATCAATGTTTTAGGCGGATTGGCCGAACGGTTAACGGTGGCTGAAATTACAGTAGAGGCAACTGGCGGTTCCAGCTATCATGCTCAGGTTTCTAATCCTATGAATAAGGTAAATAATGATGGCGCCGGAATCGTTGGCGGTAAAGGCGGCCAGGGTGGAGTTGGTGCGTCTTATGGCGTCAGCAACAGCGGCGGCAGTGTAGGTTTAACAGTCGGCAAAATCACAGCTGCGGCCAGCGGCGGCGCTGGCGGTGTTGGTGGCGAGGTAAATAAAGATGGTTCTGTTACGGCTGCCGGTACCGGCGGTGATGGCGGCAACGGTGGTAATGCTTATGCTTATGGTGTTTTCGGCACTGGCAGCGGCAGCCAGACGGCGATTGCAGTGGACCAGATCATTGCAGAGGCGAAGGCTGGTGCTGGCGGGAAGGGGGCTGCCGCCAATGGGGGGAGTGGTGTAGCTACGGCAGGTCAGGACGGCCAAAAAGGTGAAGCAGCCGAGGCTTATGGCGTGTATGCCGCCAAGGGCGCTGTGATCACTTTGAACGCCAAGACTGATGGCGGTAACGGCGGCACGATCACTATCGGCGCTAAAGCCGGCAATACCGCGACCCTGGAAGGCAGTAAAGCCTACGCCATTTATGCCGATAACGCGACAGTGCTTTTTAATGATAACGCTGTTTTGAACAGTGATGGTACAAACCCTGACGATACGGTTATTACTTACCTGAACAATGCGACTTTGGGTTTTGGCAGCCCGGCTGAAGGCCAAAACGTTGGCCGTACTATTAACGGCGGCACTTTGCAGCTGGCGGGCAGCAATACCTTTAAAGTTGCTACTGACTTGTCGAATGTTATTCCTAATGCCGATAAGTTTACCTTTGCCAAGTTGGCGGCTGACAGCGGCACGGCAACGCAGTACATCACTGTCGGCTATGATAAAGCCTTTGACGGCAGTAAGTTGGACAGCTTTGTGGGCGATGTGACAGTGCTGACGGTAACTAATTTGGATGCTGACCAGAACTTGAATAATTTTGTTGGTAAGGAAAGCGAAATGGACGATCCGCTGACCAGATTTTTGGCAACGCCGACCATAGAAGTAGACGGTAATAATGTCAAGATCACCAAAATAGATTTTGAAGAAGCAGGCGCTTCAGAAGCTGTGATGACGGCCGCTGACGCGCAGATGTCGATCAGCAATCTGTGGCGAATCGAAGGCGACAATCTGATGAGACGCATGGGCGACCTGCGCAGTGACCCGGAAGCTGCTGAGGGCGGCGTTTGGGCCCGTTACTACAGGGGCGAAATGAGCGCCGACAGTGCCTATGACCGTAGTTTTGATCAGGATTACACATCCTTCCAGGGCGGTATCGACAAGGTGCAGGATTATAAGGGCGGCAAGCTGTATACCGGCATCGCCGTCAACCGTATCGACAGCAATGCCAGCTACAACAGCGGCAGCGGCGATTTGAGCAGCACGGGCGTAGGCTTATATGCCAGCTGGCTGGGCAATAAAGGCCATTATCTGGACGTGATCGCCCGCGGCAGCAAGCTTGCCAACGACTTTAAGCTGGTAGACAGAAGCGGCAATACTGCTAAAGGTGATTACGATACCTGGGCTTACGGTATCAGCGCTGAATACGGCTACAGGCAGGATCTGCAGGGGGGCTGGTTCGTAGAGCCGCAGGCAGAACTGAGTCTGGGACGTATCGGTAGTGCCGATTATACTATGTCCAATGGTACGGAGATCAGTCAGGACGCAGTCAACAGCGCTGTGACCCGCTTAGGCGTTTTGAGCGGTAAAGAATTTACCATGAACGGGCGGCAGGGCAACGTATATCTTAAAGCCTCGCTGCTGCACGACTTTGGCGGCAACGGCGGCGGAGCTGCCTATTACAACGACAGAAGCACTGTTGTGGAAAGCGCCGATATGAGCGGCAGCTGGTATGAGATCGGTCTGGGGGCTAATCTGGGCCTTGCCAAAAACAGCAACCTGTATTTTGACGCCTTGAAAACCTTTGGCGGCGACCTGCGTACGGAATGGCAGTTCAACGCCGGGTTAAGATTTACATTTTAAGTGAGCGCCGCTTAGTCACAAGCGGTAGTGCATAGTATTTATTGAAAAAAGCAGTTATAATACAAACAGCCCTGACAGATTTATCTGTCAGGGCTGTTACTTTTTACTTGTCAGATTTTTACATATCTTTGATATGGGCCTCGGCTACGTCAAAGTCTTTGACGATGGCGGCATCAGGCTGTTTATCCAGCAGGCTGACGATAAAGATCGCCAGCGCCGAAACGATGAAGCCGGGCACGATCTCGTAGATGCCGGTAGAGGCAAAAAATTCTTTCCAGATGAGGACGGTGCAGCCGCCGCAGAAAACGCCGGCGATAGCGCCCTTGATAGTGGTGCGGCGCCAGAAAAGGCTGAACAGCACCAGCGGGCCGAAGGAAGCGCCGAAGCCGGCCCAGGCGTAGGCGACCAGTTCCAAAATATAGTTATTGGGGTTAGAGGCCAGCGCCAGCGAGCAGCAGGCTACTAAAACTACGGCTAAACGGCTGACGAAGACCAGTTCTTTTTCGCCGGCGTTTTTACGCAGCAGCGCCTGATAGAAGTCGGTAGAGATCGCCGAAGCAGTTACCAGCAGCTGGCTGGAAGAGGTGCTCATGATGGCGCCCAAAATAGCGGAGATGATGATGCCGGCCAGGAAGGAGACAAAAAATTCGTTGTTGAGGACCATAAAGACGGTCTCGGCATTGACGCCGGTCAGTTTATCGCCCAGCAGTACCCGGCCGACCAGGCCGACGGTAACGGCGAAGAACAGGGAGAAGATGACCCAGACCATGGCGATGCGCGTCGCCTGCGGTATCTCTTTAGCCGAGCTGATGCCCATAAAGCGTACCAGGATATGCGGCTGACCGAAGTAACCAAGCCCCCAGGCCAGCAGCGAAATGATCGCCGTAGCGCTGAGGGTGACGCCGGTGGCGTCTGTAAAGAAGCTGAAATAGTTGGCGTTCATAGCATAAAGCTTTTCAAAGGCGGTCACTGGCCCGCCGGCTTTAAAGATGCCGGTCAGGGGCACGATGATGATCGCGAAAAACATCAGGCAGCCCTGGAAAAAATCGGTGCGGCAAACAGCGATATAGCCGCCGGTAAAGGTATAAAAAACGACGATGCCTGCCGTGATGAGCAGCGACTCAAAATAAGGCAGCCCAAAAACAGTGTTGAATAAACGCCCGCCGGCGACGAAGCCGGAAGCGGTATAGATCAGAAAGAAAATAAAAATAAAAATTGCGGAAACGATACGCAGAATTTTTGTTTTATCACGGAAACGGTTTTCAAAAAAATCCGGTAAGGTGATCGAATCGTTGGCGATCTTGGTATAAACACGCAGCCTTTTGGCTACAAACAGCCAGTTCAGCCAGGTGCCGATGGCCAGTCCGATAGCGATCCAGAAGGCGCTGACGCCTGCCACATAAGCGTAGCCGGGCAGTCCCATCAGCATCCAGCCGCTCATATCCGAGGCTTCGGCGCTCATGGCCGAGACCCAGGGCCCTACCTTACGGCCGCCTAAAACATAGCCGGCCAGATCCTGTTCTTTCTTCATATGGAAAATCCCTATGCCGAACAGTGCTAAAAAATATAATCCAAATGCAAAAATGATGCCCCAATCCTGCTGCATCGTGACCCCTCCTCTTTAGTTCAACAAAAACAGTATAAATATTATACACTTTTTTTAGCCTCAGGTGCAAGAGTCAGCCTTTCCTTGACTGAATACGGTCACTGATATATAATATTTGAAGAAGTTTTGTAGACCGTTCCTTTTATTTATTGAAAGGAAGGTGCAGGCATTGAGGGGCTTGCTCCGTTTCGAACATAAGTTGGCGCGCGAAAGGGAGCAGGCTCCAGTCGTTTTTTTATGGAGTGAAAATTGTTATGCAGCCTGTGAAAATACATATTTACAGCCAGTCACGCAGCAGCGAAGGTACGGAAAATATCGAGACCACGGCTTATGGCAGACTGGCGGAAAAAAATAATAAATTTTATGTTTTTTACGAGGAAGATGCAGCATCTGGTCTGGCAGGTACGAAAACTACGCTGAAGTGGGATCATGAAAGGGTCATTATCCTGCGCAGCGGCACGGTGGACTGCCGGCAGGAGTTTGCCGCGGGTCTGGTCTGTGAAAGCCTTTACCGGACTCCGTACTTGACTTTGCCGATGCGGCTGACGACTGAGTATTTATATGTTTACTGCCGTGACAGGGTCTGGCATATCGAACTGGAATATGCTTTAGAGCTGGACGGACAGGCACACAGCAGGTTGAAGCTGAAGATGGAAATCGAGGAGGATGTCAAGCGTGAATATGAAGGAAGCACTGGCTGCTGCCATTAAAGCTGCCGCGGCTAAAGCGATTGCCGCCGGTACGATCAAAGAGGGAGAACTGCCGGAGGTATTATTAGAGGTACCGCCGCAAAAGGAATTTGGTGATTTTGCTACTAATTTTGCCATGCAGTCGGCCCGCAGCTTAAAATGCAATCCGCGTTTGGTGGCTCAGGCGGTGATCGACAATCTGGATTGTCCTTATGTGGAAAAGGCTGAGATAGCAGGGCCCGGATTCATTAATTTTTATCTGAAACAAAATTGGACGGCCGAGCTTCTGGCAGGTATCGTAGCTGCAGGCGAGGCTTATGGCGATCTGCCTGCCAGGGGTGGCGAAAAGATCCAGTTGGAATATGTGAGCGCCAATCCTACGGGTCCGCTGCACGTTGGCCATGGCCGCGGCGCCGCAGTGGGCAGTTCGCTGGCGAACCTGCTGAAGGCGGCCGGTTATGATGTGACCAGGGAATATTATATCAATGATGCCGGCAACCAGATCAATAATCTGGCGGCTTCCGTCAATGCCCGTTATCTGGAAGAGCTTGGGGTGGATGTGGAGTTCCCGGAAAACGGTTATCATGGTTACGATATCGTGGAGACTGCCAAACGGATCGTCAAGATCTATGGCGATAAATTCCTGCATATGGACGAAGAGGAACGTCTGCACGAGTTCCGCACGATCGCCCTTAAAGAAAAGCTGGCAGCGTTGAAGGAAGACCTGGAAGCTTTTAATGTTACTTTTGACGTCTGGTTCAGCGAGCAGACCCTGCATGATGCCAATAAGATCAGGGAAGCCTGCGAGCTTTTGACCGAGCGTGGTTATATGTATGAAAAGGACGGGGCCCTGTGGCTGAAAGCGACTGCTTACGGCGATGACAAGGACCGCGTCGTGATCCGTGATAATGGTGTGCCGACTTACCTGGCAGCCGATATTGCTTATCACTGGAATAAATTCAGCCGCGGTTTTGACCGCGTCATCAATCTCTGGGGCGCCGACCATCATGGATATATCGCCAGAATGAAGGCGGCTGTGGGCGCGCTGGGTTATGATCCTGAGCAGCTGGAGGTGTTGATCCTGCAGATGGTCAGCCTGTACCGCAACGGCGAGCTGGTCAAGATGTCGAAGCGTACCGGACAGAGCGTTACCTTAAACGAGCTGATCGAAGAGGTGGGCACGGATGCGGCCAGATTCTTCTTTGCGATGCGTTCGATCGACAGCCAGCTGGATTTTGACCTGACCCTGGCTACGGAAAAATCAAATGAGAATCCTGTTTATTATATCCAGTATGCGCATGCCCGCATTTGCAGCATCATGCGCCAGCTGGCCGAGGAAAATATTGCTGAAGCGGCAGCTGCCGATTATACTTTGCTGACAGACGCGACAGAGCTGGAGCTGATCAAGAAGCTGGGTGAATATGAGGAGATGCTGGAGCTGGCGGCGCAGGAGCGCGCGGTACACCGTGTGGCGCATTATGTGCACGATCTTGCCGGGCTGTTCCATTCCTTCTATAATCAGTGCCGCATCCTGGGCGTAGACCCGGAAGTGCAGCAGGCACGGATCAAGCTGGTGAAGGCTGCCCGCCATACGATCAAACATGCTTTGGGCATTTTGGGCGTATCGGCACCGGAAAGAATGTAATTTTTTGAGATAAAAGCCATTTTATGAGGAACGGGAGGACAATCATGACGAAATATATTTTTGTAACAGGCGGTGTAGTTTCTTCGCTGGGGAAAGGGATCACGGCGGCTTCGCTGGGACGTTTGCTGAAAAGCCGCGGCTATAGGGTCACGATCCAGAAATTTGACCCTTATATCAATGTTGACCCGGGCACGATGAGCCCGTATCAGCACGGCGAGGTTTTCGTCACCGACGACGGCGCGGAGACCGACCTTGACCTGGGCCATTATGAGCGTTTTATTGATATCAATTTGTCTAAGAGCTCGAATGTGACGGCAGGCAAGATCTATCTGTCCGTTATCAATAAAGAGCGCCGCGGCGATTATCTGGGACGTACCGTACAGGTCATTCCGCATATCACGAATGAGATCAAAGAGCGTGTTTACCGTGTTGGCCGTGATGACAACGCTGATTTTGTTATTACCGAGATCGGCGGCACTGTAGGCGACATCGAGAGCTTACCGTTCCTGGAGGCTATCCGTCAGGTCAAAAAGGAAGTTGACCGCAACGACGTTTTGTATATCCATGTGACTCTTGTTCCTTATATCGCTGCTGCAGGCGAGCTGAAAACCAAGCCGACCCAGCACAGCGTTAAAGAACTGCGCAGCATCGGTATTTCTCCTGATATTATCGTCTGCCGCAGTGAGCGTCCTATTTCTAAGGATATGTGCGAAAAAATGGCTATGTTCTGTGACGTTGATCCGGAGGCTGTGATCCAGAACCTGACAGCGGCCAGCATTTACCAGGTGCCGATGCTGATGGAAGAGCAGGGACTGGATACTATCGCGCTCAAAAAGCTGGATATGCCTGATAAGCCCAAAGATATGTCTTACTGGCATGAAATGGTAGAGCGGATACTGAAACATTATGACCGCAAAGTAACGATCGCCGTAGTTGGCAAGTATGTTGAGCTGCAGGACGCTTACATCAGTATCACGGAGGCTTTGAAGCATGCTGCCGTGGCTAATGAAAGCGAACTGAAAATTAAATGGGTGAATGCTGAGAATATCGAAGCGCCTGAGACCGATATGCAGAAGGTCATGGAAGGCGTCGATGGTATTTTGGTGCCGGGCGGTTTTGGCGACCGTGGTATCGAAGGCAAGATCAAGGCGGTGCAGTATGCCCGCGAAAACAGAGTACCGTTCTTTGGTATCTGTCTGGGTATGCAGTGTGCCGTTATCGAATATGCCCGCAATGTCTGCGGTATGGAAAACGCCAACAGCGCCGAATTCGCGCCTGACTGCAAGTATCCTGTTATCGACCTGATGCCGGAACAGGTAAGTGTGGAAGATAAAGGCGGCACGATGCGTCTGGGCCTTTATCCCTGCAAAGTCTATCCGGGTACCCTGACTGAAAAGGCGTATCAGGAAGAGCTGATCTACGAGCGCCATCGTCACCGTTATGAAGTGAACAATGCTTTGCGCGAGCAGATCGTTGCCGGCGGCCTGCGTATCGGCGGCACTTTGCCGAACGGACGGCTGGTGGAGATCGTGGAGATCCCGGAGGACAGACATCCCTGGTTCCTGGGTGCGCAGTTCCATCCTGAATTCAAGTCTCGTCCGACCAATCCGCATCCGTTGTTTAGAGATTTCATCGCCGCTGCTTTGCGGGAACAAAAATAAGACTCTGAAAGAAAACCTAAAAGCAGGCTGCGAGTCAGTCTGCTTTTTTTGTAAAAGGAGTTGCAGGTATGCTGAAAAAAATTTTTATCAGTGCGATTTTACTGATCGCAGTACTGTCTTTCGTAGTATCGTTGTTATCAGGTAAGAATAGTGAGGAAAAAGTGATTGCTGCGCCGACAGACAGGGTGGCAGTCATCAATATCGAAGGGACGATCGTTAGCGGCGATCCGGGTGAGAATATCTGGGGCGAAGCTACGGGCGCTTCTTCGGGACGGCTGATGCGCGAGATCCGCGAGGCGGCGGCCGACAGCAGCGTCAAGGCGCTGGTGCTGCGGATCGATTCGCCTGGCGGCAGTGTTACGGCGGCAGAGGAAGTGGGCCGCGAGCTGAAACGGTTCAAAGAAACTACCAATAAGCCGATCATCACCTCGATGGGGGACAGTGCCGCTTCGGCAGCTTACTGGCTGGCGGCTTACAGCGATACTATCTATGCCAATCCATCGACTTTGACAGGCAGTATCGGCGTTTATATGCCTTATATGAACACGCAGGAGCTTTTCCAAAAAATCGGTATCTATACGACCAAGATCAAAAGTGGCCAGTACAAGGATATCATGTCCTCGGACAGGCCGATGACGCCGGAAGAACAGCAGATTCTGCAGAATATGGTCAATCAGATGTTTGAGGAATTTGTGGGTGTGATCGCCGAAGGCCGGAAAATGGATGTCGCTAAGGTAAAGTCTTTGGCTGACGGCCGCGTTTATACCGGGCGGCAGGCTCAGGCCCTGGGCCTGGTGGACGAGCTGGGCAATTATTATGATGCTTTGGGGGCCGCCGGCAAGGCTATCGGCGTCGACGGGATACCGGAGATCAAAGAGAATAAGCGGCAGAAACCCTGGGAAGTATTTTTCAGCGCTCAGTTATCCAAAATGATGCTGGGACACTTGGAAATGCTGCTGCAAAAAGACGCGGCTGGAATAGCTTCGCCGCAGGCGGCGAGGTGATGCCTTATGAGGCGTAAGACCTTCAGCGTTTTGTTTGAGACCAGGGACGGGATGCGCCAGTTGGTGCAGGAGCGCTGTATGTGGCGCAGTCTGTGGTATTTTACCTTAAGTGTGGGGCTGTTTTGCGGCGTGGTGACGAACCAGCTGTTTTTAGAGCAGGCTCTTTCGGTAAGGTTTGCCGTTATTGCCGCCGCTGTTTCCATCGCCGGGGTAGTTTTGTCGATGTACGGTTTTTTGCTGCACGGAATATTGGAAACTTTAGGAGCCATGGCGGGCGATGCCGTCGGGCTGATCTGCCTGCTGGGTTATACTACGCTGCCCTTTCTGGTCCTGACGCCGGTCGCTCTTTTGGGAACGAAGCTGGGCCTGACGGGTGTGCTGGTAGTGGTGGGCGCCTGCATCACAGCCAAGCTGTGGATGCTGTATCTGCTGATCAGGGCTTTGCAGGTGGTATATCTGATCGATTTTAAACGGTCACTGGCGACGGTGGCTTTCAGCCTGCTGCTGCTGTATATCGCTTTTGTGCTGCCGCTGCGGATCTTGTTTGAACTGCTGGCGCTCAAGCTGGGCTGATAAATTTGGTTTAAAATCGAAGTAATTTTTATTTTGCTCTGCAAGTTACGGCAGAAAGTGATATAATTAATATGATTTTATATGCTCGTATCAATAAAGGAGATGGTTGAGGAATGAACAGAGAATTATCCATGGAATTCGTACGTGTTACCGAAGCTGCAGCGATCGCCTGCGGCCGCAGTGTAGGACGTGGTGATAAAAACGGTGCCGACCAGCTGGCGGTAGACGCTATGCGTAAGGCTTTCGATACTGTGAATATCAGCGGTACGGTAGTTATCGGCGAGGGCGAGATGGATGAAGCGCCGATGCTTTATATCGGTGAGAAAGTCGGCGGCGGCGGTGCCGAAGTCGATATTGCCGTAGACCCTGTTGAAGGTACGAATCTGGTGGCTAAAGGCCAGCCGGGCGCTATCGCGGTCATCGCTATCGCACCGAAGGGCTGCCTGCTGCACGCTCCTGATATGTATATGGATAAGATCGCTGTTGGTCCCCGTGCCAAAGGCTGCATCGATATCGACGCGCCGGTCAGTGAAAATCTGGAGCGCGTAGCTAAAGCTTTAGAGCGTAAGGTTTCTGACCTGACTGTTGTTTTGCTGGACCGTGAACGCCATTACGGCATCATGGATGAGATCCGCCGTGCCGGCGCCCGTATCCAGCTGATCACTGACGGCGACGTCAATCCTATCGTCAATGCCGGTATCGAAGGTACAGGCGTGCATATGTATATCGGCAAGGGCGGCGCTCCTGAAGGCGTGCTGGCTGCTGCCGCTATCAAATGTCTCGGCGGCGATATGCAGGCGCGTTTGTGCCCGGAAGATGACGAACAGGTCAAACGCTGTCTGGAGATGGGCATCTGTGATTGTCAGCAGGTCCTGCGCCTGGACGATATGGTCAAAGGCGATGACTGCATGTTTACTGCTACGGCTATCACCGAAAGCAATCTGCTCAGCGGTCTGCGTTATTTTGGCGGCGGCGTGCGCACACATACTGTTTCCATGCGTTATAAGACCGGTACGGTGCGTTTTGTGGACGCAGTACACAGCTTTGACCGCAAGGATTTTGCCGTTAAACTGTAAGCTTTACATCTCCAAGGGTTTTAGCTCAGGCTAGAACCCTTTTGTTTTCAAGGGTAAACTGATGAAATTGCAATTATTGGACGCTATTGGAGCAATAACGGAAGCCCGCAGTGCGGCCGAATTGTGGCAGCAGGGGCGTGGGTGTTCGCTGACTGGTCTCAGCGGCGCCGCAAAAACTGTATTTTTAGCAGCTCTGGACCGGCTTTTGCCGGAACAGGGCTCTTTGGTGTTCCTGCTTAGCGGCAGGGACGATATTCGTGAATACCGCCGGACCTTGAACTGCTTCTATTCGGATTTACTGATGCAGGAGTTATATCCGGTCGATCTGCCGAGGGTGCAGGCCGATTCGCGTAACCGTGAGCTGCAGGCCGGACGTGTAGCGGCGCTGCGGATACTGCAGGGTGAGGAACACGGGATCGTTTTTGTGACGGCGGAAGCGCTTTTGCAGAAGCTGCCGGTACCGCAGCAGGTGCTGGGCAGCGGCGTTGTAGTAACGCTGGGGCAGCAGCTGGAGCAGCAGGAGCTGCTGGAACGGCTGATCGAGCTTGGTTATGAACGCACCGAGCAGGTAGATGCTATCGGGCAGTTCTGTCTGCGCGGTGATATTCTGGATATTTTCCCGATCAACAGTCAGCATCCGGCCCGAATCGAGTGGTTCGACGATACTATCGACGCGATGCGCAGCTTTGACCTGGATAATCAGCGCAGCATCGAAGCGTTGAGCGCCGTGAAGATCGTACCGCTGCAAATCGACAGCAGTGAGGATTTTTCAGCTTCGGTGCTGGATTATCTGTCACCTTCGACGCGGCTGGTCATAGACGAGCCGTCGCGCTTGTTTGAGCTTTTGCAGAAGCTGCATACTGAAAGCGCGGGCTATGCGGATGAATTGTGGACGCCTGGCGAGCTGGAAGGCTTTTGTGCCCGCAGCAGGGCCTGGGTGGTGGCCGCATTGGGTCACAGTCATCTGCAATTTTTTAAGGATATCACTGTGCCGGTGCGTTCGGTAGCGCCGTATAACAGAAATCTGGAATTGCTGACAGGCGATCTGCAGGGCTGGCTGGCTGACGGTCAGGTGCCTGTGGTGATGATGAGCAGCGATATAAAAGCGCGCGGTCTGGCCGACAGCCTGCAAAGCCGTAATCTGAACGCGGCTTTTGTTAAAGAAGGGGCATTTCTGCAGCCGGGGCGCATCACTGTTATCAGCGGCGAGCTGACGGCAGGCTTTCGCTTTTGGAATGAAAACTGGCTGCTGCTGACAGAAAATGATATTTTCGGGATGCAGAAAAAACGGCGGCTGCATACAAAAAACAGCGGTGCGCAGCTGCAGTATTTTTCCGAGATCAAGGCGGGCGATTATGTAGTCCACGCAGTACACGGCATCGGCCGCTATATCGGCGTCGAGAACGTGCTGGTGGATGGCGTGCACCGTGACTATCTGCTGCTGGCTTATGCCGGCGACGATAAACTGTATGTGCCGGTAGAGCAGGTCGGGATGCTGCATAAATATGTGGGCAACGAAGGGCAGGCGCCGCGGCTTTCCAAGATGGGCGGCGCTGACTGGAAACGTGTGCAGAGCAGGGCCCGTGCCGCTATCACTGAGCTGGCTGAGGAACTGCTGCGGTTGTACGCGCAGCGGAAGATCGTGCCCGGCTATGCTTTTGCTGAGGATACCGAATGGCAGCGCGACTTTGAAGAACGCTTTCCTTATGAAGAAACTCCGGACCAGCTGAAGGCGATCGCGGAGATCAAGGCGGATATGGAAAAACCTGAGCCGATGGACAGGCTGCTGTGCGGCGACGTCGGCTATGGTAAAACAGAGGTCGCTATCCGTGCGGCCTTCAAGGCGGTAATGGATGGTAAACAGGTAGCGGTAATGGTGCCGACTACTGTTTTGGCCCAGCAGCATTTTATGACTTTTAAAGAACGGATGCAGCCTTTTGGTGTCAAGGTGGAGATGGTAAGCCGTTTCTGCACGCCCAGGGAGCAAAAACGCATCCTGAATGATCTGGAGAATGGGCAGGTAGATGTTTTGATCGGGACACACCGTTTATTACAGCCGGATGTGCTGTTCCCTGATCTGGGTCTGCTTGTTATCGACGAAGAGCAGCGTTTCGGCGTGGCTCAGAAGGAAAAAATCAAACGCTGGAAGACCGGCGTTGACGTGCTGACCTTATCAGCGACGCCGATCCCGCGTACTTTGCATCTGGCGCTGGTCAATGGCCGTGATATGAGCGTGATCGAATCGCCGCCGGAGGAACGGCTGCCGGTAGAAACCTATGTGGCCGAATATAATCCGGGCATGATCAAAGAGGCGTTGGAACGCGAATTGCGCCGTGGCGGCAGGATCTATTATGTGCATAACAGGGTCCTGGGGCTCGAAAATATTGCCGCCGATCTGCGCAGTCTGGTGCCTGGCATCAATATCCGCATTGCCCATGGGCAGATGCCGGAGGATATGCTGGAAGACGCAATGATCGCGTTTTATGAAGGCAGCTGTGATGTGCTGCTGTCTACGTCGATCATCGAAAATGGCCTGGATGTGCCGCTGGCCAATACGATCATTATCGACGGCGCCGAGAATTTCGGTCTGTCACAGCTGTATCAGATGCGCGGGCGGGTAGGGCGTTCTTCCCGTCTGGCATATGCCTATTTTGTCTATAAACGGAACCGTGCTTTGAGCGAGGTCGCTGAAAAACGGCTACAGGCGATCCGCGACTTTACAGAACTGGGAGCCGGCTTTAAGATCGCGATGCGTGATCTGGAGATCCGCGGCGCCGGTAATCTGCTGGGAGCGCAGCAGCATGGGCATATTGCCGGTGTGGGCTTTGCCGCTTACTGCGACATGCTGGAGCGGACGATCCGCAAGCTGAAGGACGGTGTTGAGGACGGTGTTCCTGAGCCGGACCCGGTTCTGGAGATCAGTGTTGACGGCTATATCCCAGACGATTATATTGCTGATCCCCGTTATAAGCTGGAGCTGTACCGGCGCTTTGCGGGGCTGGATTATGCTGGCAGGGGCGACTTGCTGGATGAGATCATCGACCGTTTCGGCGAACCGCCGGAAGAGGTAGAGGTTTTGTGGCGCGTTGCCTGTCTGCGGGCTTTGTGCCGGCTGCTGCATATTCGCGGGATCAGCGTCAAACAGGGTGAGATCCGCATTACCTTTGCCGAGAACGCTGCTGTTGACCCGGCTGCTTTGATGCAGCTGATCGGCGAGCATCAGCAATATATGCAATTTAAAAGCTGCGCACAGGCGCAGCTTATTTTCCGCACAGTCAAGTTGAAAACCGACAGTTTGACCTGGCTGGAAAAAAATCTGCCGCGGCTGGCTTTAGACTGAACTATACAGAGGCGGCAAAGTTGATTATAATTAGATGAAGAAATCAAAGGAAAGGACGAGGGTATGACCAGAGATAAGTTTTTGCGCGGCGCCATGATTTTGACGATGGCGGGGCTGATGGTCAAGATCATCGGGTCAGTCAACAGAATACTGTTGTCCAGACTGCTGGGCGGCGAAGGTATCGGGCTTTATCAGATGGCATATCCCGTTTATCTGCTGATGTTGTCCGTGTCTTCGGCCGGTATCCCGATCGCTATATCGATCATTGTAGCCGAAAAAGTGGCTAAAGGCGATTTTGCCAGCGCTGGCCGGGTGTTCAGGGTTTCCCTGGGCTTGATGGCCGCTACGGGTCTGGTGTTTGCCGCCGGGCTGTATTGCTCGGCCGGGTGGCTGGTTGAAAGCGGCCTGATCCGCGATCCGCGGGCGTATTATGGGCTGATTGCTTTGACGCCGGCAGTGTTTTTTGCTACGATCCTGGCCAGCTTCCGCGGGTATTTTCAGGGACATCAAATGATGACGCCGCCGGCAGTATCGCAGATCCTGGAGCAGTTTGTACGTGTTGTGACGATGGTCGTGCTGGCTTATTATCTGCTGCCGTACGGTCTGGAATATGCGGCGGCCGGGGCTGCTTTTGGCGCTGTACCGGGTTCGATCACCGGGCTTATCGTCCTGAGCTTTTTTTACTTCAGGAATAAAGCGCGCTGGCAGCAGGAGATCAGCCGGCAGCTTACTGAAGCTCCGGAGAGCATTGGCAGGATCGCCAGACGGCTGGTGTTGCTGGCGCTGCCTGTTTCCTGCGCTAATATCATGGTGCCAGTGACCAGCAGCATCGATATGCTGCTGGTGCCTAACCGTCTGGTGGAATCCGGCTTTTCAGTCGAAGCGGCAACGACTTTGTTTGGGTATCTGACAGGCATGGGTATGCCGCTGGTAATGATGGCGACGATCCCGACTCTTTCGCTGACGGCAAGCCTGGTACCTGCTGTTTCGGAAGCTTTTACGCTTGGCGATAGAAACAGTATCGACCGGAAAACCAATACGGCAATGAAATTATGCTGTTTGCTGACCTTTCCTGCCGCCGCCGGCATGTGGGCTTTGGCTGGGCCAATTTCCAAGTTGCTGTATGGTACGGCGCTGGCAGGCGAAGCGATCAGGAATCTGGCGCCTTCGATCTTCCTGCTGGGTATCCATCAGATAACCACAGGGATGCTGCAGGGGATGGGACAGACGCTGATACCCATGTGGAACATGCTGCTCAGCGCCGTGGTCAAAGCCGCCGCTGTCTGGTATCTGACGGCGCTGCCGTGGAATATCGTCGGTGCGGCCTGGGCTTCTAATATTAATTTTGGCTTGGCTGCGGCTTTGAATATCTTCTTTTTGATCCGCAGCGGCATTACTTTTAAGGTGTATGCTTTGGGAAAAATCTTACTGGCGGCAGTTTTGATGGCGGCGGTCAGTATGCTTTTATATAATTATTTAACAGTTTATTGGGGCAATACTTTGGCGACGGCGGTCACGATTTTTGCAGCTGGCATCGTTTATCTATTGACTTTGATAGCAAGCGGGACGATCGGCAGAAAAGAATTGCAGAAATTACCTGTGATCGGTTCCAGATTCAAGTAAAGGGATGGTAAGATGAAAAAAGGCATTACTGTTGTAGGATTGGGGCCCGGCAGCGCCGGACATTTATCGTTGGAGACGATGGCGGTGCTGCAAAGCGGCAGCAGGGTCATTTTGCGTACGGCGGTGCACCCGTCGGTTAAAGAGCTGGAACAGGCGGGCGTAAAATTTACGTCCTGCGATGCCGTTTATGAAAATGAAGCGTCTTTTGAAGATGTTTATCAAAAGATCGTGACTGCTGTTTTGCAGGCTGCCGGTGAGCAGGAGGTTGTTTACGCTGTTCCAGGCAGTCCGTTAGTTGCTGAACGGACAGTAGTGATGCTGAGAGAGCAGGCCGCAGCGGCAGGTGTGCCTTTAAAAATTCTGCCGGCAATGAGCTTTCTGGATCTGGCTTATGTCAATCTGGCTGTTGATCCGATTGCCGGTCTGCGCATCGTAGACGCCCACGATTTTGAAGCGCTGGCAAGTGCCGGTCAATATCCTCTGATGATCACGCAGGTCTATAGTCAGCTGGTTGCGTCCGATGTGAAAATCAATTTGATGGAAGTGCTTGACGATGAAGCGCAGCTGTATTTTTTGCGTAATTTGGGGCTGCCTGATGAAGAGTGCCGGCCGATCAAGCTGTATGAGCTGGACCGGCAGCCGCAGATCGATCATCTGACCAGTGTGTTCATTCCGGCACAGGAGCAGACGGTTGTGCAGCACGTCAATGTTTTGCGCGAAGAAAAAGAGCTGTGCTTTGACGACGATGATGATTTTTATTGCGACAGTGATGAATTTCGTTATGACGCCGATCTGCTGCCGTTGACGGAAGTCATGAGCAAACTGCGTGCGCCCGGCGGCTGTCCTTGGGACCGTGAACAGACTCACAGCAGTATCCGCCGCAATATGATCGAAGAAGTTTATGAATTTCTGGAAGCTGTCGATAATCATGATTGTGAAGGCATGGAAGAAGAGTTGGGCGATATTTTGATGCAGGTGGTTTTTCATGCCCACATGGCACAGGACGCCAATCTGTTTTCGCTGCAGGATGTCATCGACGGCGTGGCTGCAAAGCTTACCCGCAGGCATCCGCATGTGTTCGGTTCGCGTAAGGTTTCAGGCAGCGATGAAGTGATCAAAAACTGGGAAGCCATCAAATTGGAAGAAAAAAAGGATCGGACCCATGTTCTGGACGGCATTTCTCCGGGACTGCCGGCGTTGATGCGCGCTTACAAGCTGCACAGCAAGGCTTCCAAAGTAGGCTTTGACTGGCCGGATACCGAAGGCGTCTGGGAAAAGGTTATGGAAGAGCTGCAGGAATTGCAGGAAGCCGTAGCCGGCGGCAGTCAGAAAGAAATGGAGCATGAGCTTGGCGATCTGCTGTTTATTCTGGCCGGTTATGCCCGGCATATTGGTTTGGAACCGGAAACGGCACTTACTGCTGCTAATAATCGTTTTATTAAAAGATTTGCTTATGTGGAGAAAAAAGTGCGGAGCTCGAAGAAAAAATGGGAAGATTTTTCTTTGGCCGAATTAGACGCTTTTTGGCTTCTGGCAAAGGATTTTGAGAAAAATAATTAAAAAAAGGCGTTTTTTACACAAAAATTAAGAAAAAAATAAAAAAAAGATGAAATGTTAGCAGGAATATTGCTTTTGATAGCGAATTAGAGTTTTAGTGAACAACCTTAGTCGTTGTGTTTATGCGGTTTTCGCCTAAACTGACGCATACAAAATTTAAGGGGGATTTATTGTGAACAAAACTGAACTTATTGCTGCAGTAGCAGAAAAAGCTGGTCTCACCAAAAAAGACGTAGAGAAAGCAGTAGCTGCTTTACTCGAAACCGTAAAAGGTGAAGTTGCCAAAAAAGGCAAAGTACAATTGATTGGTTTCGGTACTTTCGAAGCTCGTACCCGTAACGCTCGTACTGGTAAGAATCCTCGTACCAACGAACCCATCAAAATTCCGGCTGCAACAGTTCCTGCTTTCAAAGCTGGTAAAGCTTTTAAAGACGCTGTTAACGCTGCTCCTGCAAAAAAACACAAAAAATAATCTTTGGGTTCAAGAATGCCGGGCGTTAAAGCCCGGTATTTTTGTCTGAACAATTAATGGGAAGGAGCTCATAATGGCCGAAGTACGCAGGAAAAAACGCCGCAGCTCCAATGATTTTTTGTGGGTACTGATTATTTTGCTGATCGTCTGTCTGGGTGTTTTAGGGCGGCAGGAGTATAAGATCTATCAGATCAACAAGGAAATGTCGGCAACGCAGCAGCGGGTTGACGAATTGAAAAAGGTTCAGGCCGATCTGGAGGCGGAACGCAAACGGTTGGATGATTTGAAATATATCGAAAAACTGGCACGTGAAGATCATAATATGGTAGGTAAAAATGAAGTGCCGCTGTTTATAGTTGACGAACAGGAAAAACAGCAAAAGCAGGAAACAGAAGCTGCGGAAAAGAAAAAATAACAGATGTACAGGCGTTTCTGCCGGGGTGCATCTGTTATTTTTTATCTTTTCGCATATATTTGTATAATGCTGTTGACACCCATTTTAAAAGAAGGGTATAATACTTACTGTATAAAGATTTTTTAAGGGGGATTATCCGCTTTATGTCACTCGAAGTTGGCGCAATCGTTGAAGGTGAAGTTACCGGCATCACAAATTTTGGAGCATTTGTGCAATTGCCTGAAGGAAAAGTTGGTCTTATACATATTTCCGAAGTCTCCAATGTATATGTAAAAGATGTGCATGATTTTTTAAAGGAAAAAGATAAGGTCAAGGTCAAAGTGTTGTCTATCGACGAACGCGGTAAGATAGGTCTGTCTATCAAACAGCTGACACCTCCGCCTCCGGCACCTCCGAAGCCGCAGCGTCCGGTTAATCAGGATCGTCGCGCACCTAAAGTGGTGCCTCCGGCTACCTTTGAAGATAAACTATCGCGCTTTTTAAAAGACAGCGATGACAGATTATTAGATCTGAAACGCAATACGGAGTCTAAGCGCGGCGGCCGTGGCGCCAGCCGCGACAGATAATGTCCAAAAAGGCACTTCCTCCAGAGGTGCCTTTTTTATTTGGTTGATAAATAACAGGTGAAACCATGAAAGAACACAGGCAAATTACTGAAATTCTGCGCCAGGTGCAAAAAAATCTGCCTGGCGGCAGCAAGATCATTATTGCCTGCAGCGGCGGGGCCGATTCGCTTGCGTTGACAGACGCACTGCTGCTGCTGCGGGAGAAGCAAAGGTATCAGCTGGTCGTTTGCCACATAGAGCATGGTCTGCGTGGCGGCGAGGCATTGGCTGATGCCGGCTTTGTTGCGGGATTTTGCCGGGCGCGGCAGGTTGCCTGTGAAGTGCTGCGGGTAGACGTTAAAGCATTTGCTGCGGCCCGGAAGCTGTCTTTAGAGGATGCGGCCCGTAAATTACGTTATGAGGCGTTATTTGGGTGTCTTGAGAAATATCAGTCTGACTGTATCGTCACGGCGCATCACCGTGACGATCAGGCAGAAACTCTGCTGCTGCATCTGCTGCGCGGCAGCGGCGCGGCAGGCCTGAGCGGGATGCGCGCGCGCAATGACCGTGTGGTGCGGCCGTTTTTGCAGGTGAGCCGTGCGGCTCTGGAAGCATACTGTGCGTTGCGGGAGCTGTCTTACCGTACTGACAGCAGTAATATGGATCTGCATTATACGCGCAATAAGGTGCGGCATGTGCTGCTGCCGTTGCTGGAACAGGAGTTCAACCCGAATGTCAAACAGGCTTTGGCACAGACGGCGGCGTCAGTTGCCGTGGACGCGGCTTGTTTAGATGCAATGGCGGCAGAGAAATTTGAGCGGTATGTGCAGCAGGATGATACTTCCTGCTGCTGTGAAGCAGCATGGCTGCTTGCGCTGCCTGCGGCGCTGCAGACGCGTCTTGTCAGGCTGATGTGGAAAAAGCTGGGTGCGGAAGGTTTGCTGACATATCAGCAGACGCGGCAGATGCTCGAGTTAGCGTCTAAAGGCAATAGTAATAAAAGCATCATGCTGCCTGGTAAAACCTGTGCTGTCTACAGTTATGGGCGGCTTACGGTCACTGCTTTGGAACGGCAGGCAGCAGCAACAGAGCCGTGCTATGCTGTTTCCTTAGCGGAACTGCGGCAGGCTGGCGTGCTGCGGCTGGAACTTCCCCAGGGTATTTTGAGCCTGGGCTACCTGGAGGGAAGTGCAAGACCTTCCGGTCACGCCGCAGCATATCCCTGGCATTTGCTGCAGTGCGGTCAGCTGGAAGTGCGGCAGCGGCGGGAAGGCGACAGATTTTTTCCGGCCGGGTCGCCGGGCAGTAAAAAATTAAAAAAATATTTTAATGATGAAAAAGTGCCCCCAAAGCAGAGGGAACGCCAGCTTTTGGTAGCCTGCGGGCAGCAGGTACTGTGGCTGCCGGGACTGCGGGCAGCAGGATGGCATGAACAGGACTGCGCAGCCTGGCTGACGCTGGATCTTGAATATTTAACTCCGGGAGATGACAAGTAGTGGACATGCATGAAGATATTGGCAAGATATTGCTGACCGAGGAAGAAATAAAAGCGCGGGTCCGGGAACTGGGCGCGCAGCTGAAAAAAGATTATGCCGGCAAAGACGTAGTGGTAATAGCGCTTTTAAAAGGGGCGGCTTATTTTGCTACTGATCTGACATTGGCAATGGGTATGCCGGTTAAGATCGATTTTATGGTCGCATCTTCTTACGGCAACAGTACCAGCAGCTGCGGTAACGTCAGCGTCAAGCTGGACGTTTCTGAGAAACTGGCCGGGCGGCATGTGATTTTAGTTGATGACATCATCGATACAGGGCTGACCCTGGAAGCTGTCTGCTGTATGCTGCAGCAGCATAAGCCTGCTTCGGTCAAAACTGCGGTGATGTGTGACAAGACCGCCAGACGCGTCAATGGTAAAAGTGCGGATTATGTAGGCTTTTGCATTCCCGATGAGTTCGCTGTCGGTTATGGTCTGGATTATGCCGGCAACTACCGAAATTTACCTTATATCGGTGTTTTAAAGCCCTGTGTTTACGCACGTACATGATTTTATTGAGTAATGGTTGTAGAATTTCCACATCTATATTATAATAAAAAAATGACGTTACTGTAATTTGGTAGACGATCCAGTGGAAGGAGGAGCAATTCCTTGAATAGATTTTTTAAAAACGTGACGTTCTATTTGCTGATCATCATTGTGGCGATCTGGATGATCGATTATTATTCGGCCAGCACAGTCAGCAAAACAGACATCACTTATAGTGCGTTTATGAAGCACGTGCAGCAGGACGAGGTCAAACAGGTAACGATAGTTGATAATGTCATCAGCGGTAAGCTGAAGGATGGCAAGGATTTTTCAACTGTTGCTCCCAGCGATGACAGCCTGATCCCGACTTTACGTGCCCGTGATATTGAAATCAAAGCCGAGCTGCCGCCGCAGCCACCCTGGTGGACGACGATCCTGAGCTCGCTGCTGCCGATGCTTTTGATCGTAGGTATCTGGTTTATGCTGATGCAGCAAAGCCAGGGCGGTGGCGGACGGGTGATGAATTTTGGCAAGAGCCGTGCCCGCCGTTATGACGAAGATAATATCAAGATCACTTTTAAAGATGTTGCCGGTGCCGATGAGGCCAAGCAGGAATTGGAAGAAGTCGTCGAGTTCCTGAAGCATCCGAAGAAATATAATGATCTTGGCGCCAAGATCCCGAAGGGCGTTTTGCTTTACGGGCCGCCTGGTACAGGTAAGACACTGCTGGCAAAGGCTGTTGCAGGTGAAGCCGGCGTACCGTTTTTCAGTATTTCCGGTTCTGACTTCGTAGAAATGTTTGTCGGCGTAGGCGCTTCCCGTGTCCGCGACCTGTTCGAACAGGCTAAAAAGAGCGCGCCCTGTATCGTTTTCATTGATGAGATCGATGCTGTGGGCCGTCAGCGCGGCGCAGGTCTGGGCGGCGGTCACGATGAACGCGAACAGACTCTGAACCAGCTGCTGGTAGAAATGGATGGCTTTGGCGCTAATGAGGGCATCATTATGATCGCCGCGACCAACCGTCCCGATATCCTTGACCCGGCACTTTTGCGTCCGGGACGCTTTGACAGGCAGATCGTCGTCGACCGTCCTGACATCAAAGGGCGTCAGGAGATTTTGAAAGTCCATGTCAAAGGCAAACCCATCAGCCCTGAAGTTGAGCTTGGGGTCATTGCCCGCAGAACGCCTGGCTTTACAGGTGCTGATCTGAGCAATCTGGTCAACGAAGCAGCTTTGATGGCTGCCCGTAAAAATAAGAATAAAATCGATATGCCGGAAATGGAAGAAGCGGCTGAGCGTGTTATCATGGGTCCTGAACGCCGCAGCCGTGTGATCAGCGACAAAGAAAAACGTCTGACTGCTTATCACGAAGGCGGTCATACCCTGGTGGGTATGCTGCTTGATAATACTGATCCGGTCCATAAAGTAACGATTATTCCGCGCGGCCGTGCCGGCGGTTATACACTGAGCCTGCCCAAAGAAGACCGTTATTATGCGACCCGCAGTGAAATGCTGGACGAATTGAAGGTGCTTTTAGGCGGACGCGTTGCTGAAGCCCTGGTGCTGAAAGAGATTTCCAGCGGTGCCAGCAATGACCTGCAGCGTGCTACTTCGCTTGCGCGTCAGATGATCTGTGAATACGGCATGAGCCCTGAACTGGGTCCGATGACCTTTGGACATCGTCAGGACCAGGTCTTCCTGGGCCGCGACATTGCCAGAGACAAGGACTACAGTGAAGAAGTCGCTGCCAAGATCGATAAAGAGATCCGTAAATTTATCGATGAGGCTTATCAGAAAACAGAAAGCCTGTTGAATGAAAATATGGATAAACTGCATTTGATCGCGGATGCACTTATTGAAAGAGAAACTTTGGAAGGCGAAGAAATCGATCAGCTGATGAAATACGGTAAAATTTTATCAAAAGAAGAAAATACTTCTGAGATCGGAATTTCAGAGCCGGCAGAGGTGCAGCCTGCAGAAACTTCTGCAGCTCCCAGTGAGCAATAGTCTGTAATCTAAAACCGTCCCCTGTGTTCCGGGGACGGTTTTTCTGTGACTTGACTTTTGGTTAACCCGGTGCTAATCTAAGGATAACATTGTGTGGGAGTGTGATGATATGCGGGAACGCATTTTAGAAATATTGCGCGGTAAAATGCCAGAACCGGTTTCGGGCGAGGTTCTTTCTCAGGAACTGGCAGTATCGCGTACGGCTGTCTGGAAGCATATCCAGGCTTTAAAAAATGAGGGCTATACTATTGAATCAGTGCCTAAAAAAGGCTATATCCTGAAGGAAGTGCCTGACAGACTGAAGCCTGCTGAGGTAGTCGCCAATTTGAAAACCAAATGGCTGGGGCATCATATCCATTACTGTGAATTGACGACGTCTACGAACGAACTGGCGAAACGTCTCGCCGGCGAAGGCTGCGAGGACGGGCTGGTAGTGATCGCGGAGGAGCAGAATTCCGGTAAAGGACGTCTGTCACGCGGCTGGTTTTCGCCTTTTGCCAGAGGCGTATGGTTTTCGGTGGTCTTGAAGCCTCCGTTCATGCCTCAGGAAGCATCCAAATGCACGCTGCTGGCGGCGATCGCTGTCGTGAAAGCAGTCAATAAGTATCAGGGCGTGCAGGCCTCTATCAAATGGCCCAACGACGTTTTGCTGGAAGGCAAAAAACTGGTGGGCATTTTGACGGAAATGAGCGCTGAGTTTGGCAAGATCAACTATATCGTTATCGGTACGGGTATCAATGTCAATGTGCCTGAAGAAATGGTGCCGGAAGAACTGCGCGCAACGGCAGTATCGCTGGCCGATGTTGCCCGGGAACCTGTCAGCAGGGTCGAGCTGCTGACTGATGTGCTGGGCTATATGGAAGAATTATACGAAAAGGTTTTGCAGGAAGGCTTTAAACCGGTGCTGGAAGAATGGAAGCACTACTCTGCGACTCTGGGTCAGCAGGTCAAGGTCATCGCGCCTGACGAGACTTATATCGGCGAAGCTGTCGATATAGATGAAGACGGTCTTTTGATGGTAAAACGCGCAGATGGCAGAATCGAAAAAGTCATCGCCGGAGATGTCTCTATTCGTCCTGCCCGGGCCAGGCAGGGGGAATATGCGTAATGAAGATCAGGGAAATGCTGCTGGCCGGGATTTTTGTGACGATGATGATCATCAGCGCCTATATCATAGTTCCGATTGGGCCGGTTCCCATTACGATGCAGCCTTTGGTCGTGCTGTTGGCAGGTATGCTGCTGGGCAGCCGCCTGAGCGCTGTCAGTATGTGTGTGTGGATGCTGCTCGGCTGTGTGGGACTGCCAGTATTCAATCAGGGGCAGGGCGGCGCCGTAATGCTGGTCGGTCCGACCGGAGGGTTTATCGTTGCGTTTATCGTCACGGCGTGGCTGGTAGGGTATCTTACTGAGCGTGATCTGGAAGCTGGTTATCTGAAAAATCTTATGTATATGTGCGTCGGGATGCTCGTTTGCTATGCAATAGGGCTTGTTGGCTTCAAACTTAGTTTCCAGTATTTTCTGCAAAAACCCATGAGTTGGGACAAGGCCGTGCTGTTAGCGGTTGTGCCGTTTTTACCGTTTGATATAATGAAGGCGGCGGCCGCGGCTCTTATCGGAGCCAAAGTGCGCAAGGCTTTATTCCTGGCAGGTCTGCTTGAACGGACTAAATAAGCTCCTTGAGGAGGAACATGAATGTTATTAGTAATTGATGTAGGCAATACCAATATCGTAGCAGGTGTTTTTGATGATAAAGAACTGGTTTGTCACTGGCGCTTTTCTACAGATCGCAGCAAAACTGCCGATGAATATGGTATTTTATTACGCAGTATGTTCAATTATACACGGATGCCCATGGACCAGATCAAAGCAATCATTATTTCCAGTGTTGTGCCGCCGCTGATCGTACCGCTCTGCCATATGTGCGAACGCTACTTTGAGCTGACGCCGATGGTGGTAGGCCCAGGCATCAAAAGCGGTATCTCGCTGCGTTATGATAATCCCAGAGAGGTCGGCGCTGACCGTATCGTCAACGCTGTCGCCGCTTTCGATAAATACAGTAAAAAAGGCATGCCGATGATCATCGTTGACTTCGGTACTGCGACTACCTTTTGCGCATTGCTGCCTACAGGAGAATATTTAGGCGGAGCGATTGCGCCTGGTATTGGTATTTCTACCGAGGCCCTGTTCCAGAGAACAGCTAAATTGCCGCGTATCGAGCTTATCAAACCGAAAAACGTTATTTCACGCAATACGGTCAACGCGATGCAGGCAGGCGTCATCTATGGTTTTGTCGGCCAGATGGACGGTATAGTCAGGCATATGAAGGAAGAACTGGGCGGCTCGGCTTTTGTCGTCGCTACAGGCGGCTTTGCCAATACGATGGCGGCTGAATCCGACTCTATCGACGTAGTGGAACCGTTCCTTACACTGGATGGACTACGTATCCTTCACGAGAAAAATTCCAAATAAGCTAAGACCCGCTGCTTGGCGGGTCTTATTCTATAGTATTTTAAATTGGGAGTGGATTATGCAGATCGGTACTTTAAATTTGGCTGTCCCGCTGCTGCTGGCGCCTATGGCCGGGATCACAGACCTGCCGTTTCGCGTTATCTGCAGAGAACTGGGCTGCGGGATGACTGTTTCGGAAATGGTCAGCGCTAAGGGACTGCTCTATAAAAATGTCAAGACTTTCGATATGCTGCGCATCGATCCGGGTGAAAGACCGACGGCGATCCAGCTTTTTGGTTCTGTTCCGGCAGAATTGGCTGAAGCGGCAAGGATAGTTGCCGCCAGAGGCGCGGATGCGATCGACTTTAATATGGGCTGTCCGGTGCCCAAGGTCGTCAATAACGGAGAGGGCTCGGCTTTGATGAAAGATCCGCAGCTGGCCTACGAGATCCTGGCGCGAATGGCTGATGCCGTTACTGTTCCGGTCACTGTAAAAATCCGGGCTGGCTGGGACTCCGGGCATATCAATGCCGAAGAGATCGCCCGGCTGGCGGAAAAAGCCGGCGTAGCTGCTGTGACAGTACACGGCAGGACGCGGGAACAATTTTATAACGGCAAGGCGGACTGGCAGGTCATCGCCAGGGTCAAGGCGGCTGTAAAGATACCTGTTATCGGCAACGGTGACATTTTTACCGTAGACGACGGTCTGCGGATGCTGGAAGAAACCAGCTGCGACGGACTGATGCTGGGACGCGGCGCCGATGGTAATCCCTGGCTGTTTCGCAGCCTGCAGGCTGCTTTGTCGGGTCAGCCCGTGCCGCCGGAACCGTCTTTGCAGGAAAAACTTGCTTTGGCGCTGAGGCATTTGGAAATGCTGATAGCATATAAAAATGAACTTGTGGCCGTTAAAGAAATGCGGCGGCATATCGGCGCGTATCTGAAAGGTATGCCCAAAGCGGCAGAATACCGTGGCAGGTTCCACCAGATAGAAACTTATGCTGATTTTAAAAAGCTGCTGGCAGAATATCTTGACGCCGCAGAAAAATTTGGCATTTGAAAGCGGTTAAAATAAATAAGAAAATACGAAATCTAGTAGCAAATATTGTAGGAACACTTTAAATATGCTAAAATGATATGTCATCAGGGACAAGTTTTTTAGAGAAAGAAGTAGAATAATGATTGCCTCTCAGACAACTGAATGCAGCTGTAAACATATCGTAAGTGTAAGTTTAGGATCTTCTGAGCGCAATGCTAAAAGTATTTTGCAGCTTAAGGGGCAGACCTTTGTGATAGAACGGCTGGGAACTGACGGGAATTTGCAGAAAGCCCGGCAGCTTCTGGAAGAACTTGACGGACAGGTAGACGCGCTGGGATTAGGCGGGACCGATCTTTATGTCTATGCCGGCGGCCGGCGTTATACTTTTCGTGAATCGGCCAGGCTTATAGAAAATGTCAGAAAAACGCCTGTGCTCGATGGCAGCGGGCTGAAAAATTCATTGGAACGGATTTTGATTAACAGGCTTGCCGCTGATAAGATCATAGATTTTCAGGGCAAGAAAGTGCTGATGGTTTGTGGTGTAGACAGGTTTGGGATGGCGGAGGCGCTTGTTGCCAACGGTGCTGACGTCACCTTTGGCGATTTGATTTTCGGCCTGAACTGGGATCACCCGATCAAATCCCTGCAGACTCTGGATAAATTTGCAAAATTACTGGCGCCGGTCCTGACCAAGCTGCCTGTAAGATGGTTTTACCCGATGGGAGCCAAACAAAGCCAGAGAAAACCGCAGCATCAGAAGTATTTTTTTGAGAACGATATCATTGCCGGTGATTTTCATTTTATCAGACGCTTTATGCCTGATAAGCTGACGGGCAAGACGATCATTACCAATACGGTAACGGCTGGCGACCGTAAGCTGCTGCGCAGTGCGGGAGTGCGCTGCCTGATCACGACGACGCCGTCGCTGGACGGACGCAGCTATGGCACTAACGTCATGGAAGGGCTGCTGGTAGCGGCCAGCGGGGCCGGTAAACAGCTGGATGCCGCTGCGTATGAAAAATTACTGGAAGAATACAAGATAGAATCAGGGTTGGAATATCTAAGCGGAGAGGAGGAGCATATCTAAATGGAAAAATTTGCCTTTATTATACATCCGCTGTCGATTCAGGATATGGCTCATGTCTCGCCTGTTTTAAAATTTATTCCTGACAGCTGGCTGGAAAGTGCTCTGAAATTGAAAAAACCTTTTCAGGTTTCACATATCACAGGGATCAAAAGTCCCTATGCTGAAGCGGAAGGCTGGTTTATCGGCTGTCCGCTGACCTCGAGGCAAATGGTCGAACTGCCGGAAGAATTTGTCATGGACAGGATCATCGAATCAGGGCGCATCGCGCAGGAACTGGGCGCTAAAATAGTAGGCCTGGGTGCGTTTACATCTATTGTCGGCGATGCCGGGGTTACTGTGGCCCAAAATCTGGATATTGCCGTGACTTCCGGCAATAGTTATACGGTTGCTACGGCGCTGGAAGGTACGCGTGAAGCAGTAAAGCTGATGGGCAAGGATCTGGCTACGGCGCATGTGACTGTTGTTGGCGCCAGCGGTTCTATCGGCGCTGCCTGCACAAGGATACTGGCCCGTGAAGCAAAAGATATTACAATGGTGGCAAGACATCTGCAGCCGCTGGAAGAGCTGGCGCAGGAGCTGTCGGGCAGTGTTGCCGGGAAATTAACTGTTTCCAACGATATCAAACGCAGCCTGAAGGACGCCGATGTGGTGATTGCCGTCACCAGCGCCGTAGATTTTCTGATCGAGCCCGAGGACCTCAAAGCCGGCGCTATCGTCTGCGATGTGGCCAGGCCGCGCAATGTTTCGCGTGAGGTGGCCGCTAAGCGCAAGGACGTGCTGGTAATAGAAGGCGGTGTGATTAAAGTCCCCGGCAATGTTGATTTCCATTTTAATTTTGGCTTTCCGCCGCAGACCTCGTTTGCCTGTATGGCCGAGACGATGATTTTAGCATTGGAAAAGCGTTACGAAAATTTTACTCTGGGACGTAAACTGACTATCGAACAGATCGATACGATCTCACGATTAGCGCGCAAGCATGATTTCCGGCTGGCTGGTTTCCGCAATTTCGAGCGGGCTGTTACAGATGAAGAAATCGCTCATATCCAGGACTTTGTTGAACAGGAACTGGCAATGCGTAATATCTGAGGTTGACAATAAACCAACAAAAAATTATAATTTAATCTAGTACATTATATTATTTATCCGTTGAGCCCAGTGTCAGGCATTGCTGCTTGGCACTGTTTGTATTGTGAGGCGGCGGGAAATATGATTTTAAAGGAGTAATACCATGAGTGCTAAAGAAACTATTTTAACGGCCGAAGGTTTAAGAAAACTTGAGGACGAATTAGAAAATCTTCGTTCTGTAAAACGGCAGGAGGTTGCCGAGCGTATTAAAGTAGCAATTTCTTATGGTGATATAAGCGAGAATTCCGAATATGACGATGCTAAAAATGAACAGGCCTTTATCGAAGGCCGTATCATTGAACTGGAGCAGATGATCAGTACGGCAACGCTTATCGATGAAACTGCGAAAAAGAAAAAAGGTACTGTTATTCTTGGTTCTACCGTTATCGTCAAAGATATGGAATTTGGCGATGAAGAAACCTACACCGTTGTCGGCACTACCGAGGCAGATCCTTCCCAGAACCGGATCTCCAACGAATCTCCTGTCGGCGCTGCGATCCTGGGTCAGAAAGTAAATACTGTCGTACAGGTCCATACTCCTGTCGGCGAGCTTTCATACAAAATAGTAAAAATTAAATAGATTTGATTTTTAGGAGCGAGAAATATGTCGGAAGAAATTAAAAATCAGCAAGCTGCTGAACCGGAAGCTTTGACAGAAACAGAAATTAACGAACAAATGCAGGTGCGTATCAATAAAATGCACCAGATCGAAGAAAAGGGCTGGAAACCTTTCGGCCATAAATTTGAATGGACTCATCATGCTCAGGATGTAGCCGACCAGTTTGAAGAGTTAGCGGCCCAGGAAACGGTTGTACGCTTGTCCGGCCGTGTTATGGCTATTCGCGGTCATGGTAAGACCTGCTTTATCGATCTGATGGATAAAACAGGCCGTATTCAGCTTTATGTACGCAAAGACGCCCTGGGCGAAGAAAACTATTCCTTGATCAAACTGATGGATATCGGTGATATTGTCGGAGTGACCGGTACTGTTTTCCGTACGCATATGGGTGAATTATCCATTAAAGCTGTTGCTTTGGAGCTGCTTTCCAAATCTCTGCGCCCGCTGCCGGAAAAATGGCATGGCTTAAAAGACGTTGAAATGCGTTATCGTCAGCGTTATGTTGATTTGATCGTTAATCCTGAAGTACGCCGTACTTTTGTTCTGCGCAGCCAGATCATCAAAAGCGTTCGAGAGATCCTGGATGGCAAAGACTTCCTGGAAGTGGAAACGCCGATCATGCACTCTATCGCCGGCGGCGCTGCCGCACGTCCGTTCATTACCTATCATAACGCACTGGATATGCAGCTTTACATGCGTATTGCACCGGAACTGTATCTGAAACGCCTGATCGTCGGCGGTATGGAACGCGTCTACGAATTGGGACGTGTTTTCCGTAACGAAGGCATCGACATCAAACATAACCCCGAATTTACTATGGTCGAGATATATCAGGCTTATGCTGATTATAATGACCTGATGCATTTAACGGAGACCATTGTTTCGCAGACCGCACAAAAAGTGCTCGGCACGATGAAGATCACTTATGAAGGACAGGAGATCGACCTGACTCCGCCCTGGAACAGAATGACCATGATCGAAGCCGTAGCTAAATATACCGGACAGGATTTTTCCGGGATCAAAGACCTCGAAGAAGCGCGTAAAATGGCGGACGCTATCAATGTGCCTTATGAAAAAACTTTTGGCATCGGCAAGATCATCAATGCCTGCTTTGAAGAGCATGTAGAAGAAAAGCTGATCCAGCCTACATTTATTACCGGACATCCGAAAGAGATCTCGCCGCTGGCAAAAAGCAGTGAGGCTGATCCGGAGATCACCGATCGTTTTGAAGGATTTATTTATGCCCGTGAGATCTGCAATGGTTTCTCCGAGCTCAACGATCCTATCGACCAGCGCGAACGTTTCCAGAAACAGGTGGAAGACCGCGCAGCCGGTGATGATGAAGCCCATATGATGGACGAAGACTTTGTGACTGCGTTGGAATACGGCCTGCCGCCTACGGGAGGACTGGGTATCGGTATCGACCGTCTGGTTATGTTCCTTACCGACAGCAGCAGTATCCGCGACGTTATCTTTTTCCCGCATATGCGTCATAAATTACAATAAAAAGTTATGGATCCGCACCGGATTTTTCGGTGCGGATTTTTTTTGCAAAAAAAGATAAAAAAAGCTTGCGTATAAGAACGAAATCTGTTATTATATCAAAAGTCACCTGTTGTGACTAACGCAAAAAAGAATCAGAAGCCGTTAAAAAAGATGAAAAAATAATAGTTGACAACATCGAAAAGATGTAATATACTATACAAGTCGTCAAAAACGGCAAGCAGAACCTTGAAAACTGAACAATAACCAAA